>Ga0335069_10000041_pt1 | contig 220811 bp, 207 predicted proteins | sample Lox_Sample_11_FD_206714 | JGI IMG/M metagenome (GOLD analysis project Ga0335069, IMG submission 206714) | Soil microbial communities from Loxahatchee National Wildlife Refuge, Florida, United States - Lox_Sample_1.1 | ecosystem: Environmental > Terrestrial > Soil > Wetlands | place: USA... | reverse complement strand
GCGCCTTCTCTTCCGGCGCGTTGTCGATCGAATCGAAGCTCCGGAACTTGTTCTTCGGATTGTGCTTGGAAAGCGTCTTCGTGATCGCCGCCGTCAAAGTCGTCTTCCCGTGATCGATGTGCCCAATTGTCCCCACATTCACGTGCGGCTTACTACGATCAAATTTTTCCTTCGCCATGAATTCCTCGCCGAATAGATAAAAATCTGGAGCCGTTGACCAGGATTGAACTGGTGACCTCGTCCTTACCAAGGACGCGCTCTACCAACTGAGCTACAACGGCCAAAAACTCTCAACAAACCGCCTCGCTCAGAACTGGTGACCTTCCGTCACGGACGCTCTACCAACTGAGCTACAACGGCCCTTAAACAAACTTGCAGCGCGCAAGGACTCCATCCGAAGGGGACTGACCACTCTGTCCCAGAACGAACCACCTTGCCGCCTTGCCGGGATTCGCCTTCAGCGGACAGAGCGGTCTGTCCCCTTCGGATTCCCGGCAATTCCGAACAAAAAACCAAAATACTGGTGGACAGGGAAGGATTCGAACCTTCGTACCTCGCAAGGAGGGACAGATTTACAGTCTGTTGGCTTTAACCGCTCACCCACCTGTCCGTGTTTTCCGCACACACTCCCGCATGCGGGAAGCGGACGCAAACTTTAGTATAGCTCATCTTTCGCTAGGCGTGAATGCCGCTTACTTCACTGTAATTGTGGTCGCCAACGCCCCGGTTAGTTTCTGGTCAGGACCCGGAGTGATTCCGTCCGATGAGGTTGTTCCGCCAATGTTGCTCGCGATGTTGTTGTACAGAAGCGCCACACTGGCTGTCCCCGGAGCCACGGCTTGCGGAACCGTGGCGTTAATCTGCCACCCGCCCGGGAAACCGCAGCCCAGGCCTGAGTACAGGATCTGCGCCGATGTCAACTGGACTCCGCCGATTGCGATAACCGGCTGAATTGGGGCTGATACCGCGGAAGTAGGGGGATATCCATCCGCCGGGGCGCCCGATACCGCGCCTAATCCCGTTAGGCAAAACTCGATGTTTGCCCCGCGCGCAATCGGATTGGAGGAACCATTCAGCGTATTCGACCCATCCAGGTTCAAGGCGATCACCTGCCCAGTGCCCTGCTGGTTCGCCGTGAAGAAACCGGGATTCGATTTCGCCATTTGGAATGTGCCGACGCCCAAAATCGCACCCGTCGAGGCTTGCGTAATGATGAAATTCGCCGTGCCCGACGTCGGAGCCTCATAAGGCACCTGAAGGTAAACAGCGCCATACCCGGCATTGGTTGCGAAAACCGGCGCAGGCGTACCATTTACCGTCACATTCAAATCGGCCAGCGTCATTGGCCACGGATAAGCCGAGGCCTGCGCGGTCTGGACGCTCATCGGCAATCCCAGCCGCCCCAAGACAGCCAGTTCACCCGGCGCCAAGCCCTGAGTATTGAAATTCGCCGCGTTGCGGAAAAAAGCCTGCGCGTAGTACAGCGTGATGCGGTTCGCCACGTCGCCGACGATCACATTGTCCGTGGCATCCAGCGCGATTCCGAGCGGCGCGGCGTTCGCATACAGAACCGACGTCACCGCGCAGGAAATCAACGCGCAGCGGTTGTACTCGGGGTAGCGCCAGATCTGGTTAGATCCGCTGTTTGCGACCCAAAGCTCCGTCGTAATCGAACTCACGGCGACGCCGTACGGCTGGCTCAGTCCCGTGTATTGCTGCGCGGCGGTTGGTCCGTTAGAAATCTGCTCCGGCGCCTGGCCAAACGCGAGCACACGGCCGTTCGCCGCATCCGCTACGTACAAGCGATCCGAGGTGTCCGAGGCGATGCCGCGAGGGCTACTGAAGGACGCCAACCCGGAGCCTGCGGAAATCGTCGAGAACGACGACTGCCCGATCACCAGATATGCATTCTGCCCGTTGGTAAAATCGCCGCCCGCGCCTTTACTGAAGATCAACACGCGGTTGTATGCCGGGTCGGACACGGCAATCCCTCCGGCCAGCGGCGTCGCGTTGGCGTCGGAGCCGGCAAACAGGGCGATGCCCCACGGCGTGTGCATCGAGTTCGCGCTGGCATTCTGAATCACCGTGGTGAAGTTTGGCTGCCCGAGCACCAGATTCGCCGTCGCCTGCTGGCCGAGCGGCTGCGCGAATGGCGCCGGGAACCGCACCACGCGCCCGTTTCCCGCGTCGGCCACGTAAAGGTTGCCCTTGTTATCCACAGCCACGCCGATGGGGCTGTACAATCCCGTCGCCGAGGGGCTCAGCGCTAGCCCATTCGGATAATTGACCTGCGACGTTCGGAAATCCGGCTGCCCGATCACCAGATCCGCCGCGGCCGGAGGCGTCGTTTGCCCCACTTTGCGTGCATCGTTGAAACACAGAATGCGATTGTTGCCCGGGTCCGCGATATACAGGTGCGGAGGATTGGAATTCTTATCGACCACCATGCCCGCCGCCGATCCGCCCGCACCGGACAGGAAGACCTCCCTGCCCTCAATCAGATTCGGGGCGTTATAGAAGAAATCCAACTGCCCTACCACCATCGACGCACTGTTGTAGCTGCCCGCCGACCCGACAGGAAACGCGAGCACCCGATTGTTCCCCGTATCTGCCACCCACATCGTGTTGTTCTTATCGAACGCGCCCGAGTACGGCACCGCCAGAGTCGACGCAGCCGGCTGAGGCTGACCCTGATTTGGCTTCCCCACGTTGGAAACGATCTGCCCATAAACATTCAGGATCTGCGGAGAGGGCGTCGTGGTAGACTCGGCGGTCCAATTCGCCGGAATGTCGTACTCGACAATACGGCTTTGTACGGTGTCGGCGACGAACAGGTTATTCCCCGAAGTAAACAACCCGTAAGGCCCGGAGTTCAACGAACCCGAGCCCAACGTATATTGGTTCGGGTAAACAACCGCCGGTTGCCCCTGCTGTGGCGGCGGAGGGATGCCCAAGACGCGGGCGGCCGATTGCCCGAGATTGATGCTCGGACCTGTGTAATAGAGCACTCGCGAGTAGGCGTCGGCCACATACAAATTTCCCGACGAGTCAAATGCCAAGGCCACCGGCTGGTACAAGCCCGTCTTGGTGAGTTGCGTGAATCCATTCGCCTGACTATTGGTCGTAAAATCATTCTGGCCAAGCACCACGGTCGCGGGCACCTCCGCCGCGCCCGAGGTGAGACTCGCCGCGGGATACATCAGGACACGATTGTTCAGCGTATCGGTGCTCCACAAATTTCCGTTCCCATCGATGGCCAGAGCTGCCGGGTACGCGCTACCTCCGTTTGAGAACCACAGCGACTTCGCGGTGCAACGGCTACCCCCGCCTTCATTTGGAGAATTGCCCGTGGAAAAACCCTTTTGGCCGATTACTATATCCGGCACCGGAACCGAACCGCCCGGATTATTAAAGGGAGTGGGGAAGCGCAAAATGCGGTTGTTCCCGGCATCCGCGACATACAGATTGCCCTTGCTATCCACCGCGACACCGATGGGAGTGTTAAAGCCGGTGGTCAATGCAGAGTTCGCCCCACCCTGCGCCAGCGCGCTGACAAAATCCGCTTGCCCGATTACCAGATCGGCGAATTTGCCCGGCGTAGTCACGGATGAGGTCTTATAGGCCATCACCCGGTTGTTGCCGCTGTCGGCAATATAGAGGATGGGAGGATTCACGCTGGTGTCCAGCGCGATCTGGCCCGGCGCGAACAATTCCCGGCCTTCTACAAGATTCGGGGAGGCCTGGGTTAGCGGAACCGCCAGAGACGGATGGCCGAACTGCCTGGTGGGGGTAGGATTAATCGTGGGCGAAACCGCCTGTCCCCACAGGCTGGCTTGCATAACACTAATAAAAACAAACAGTTTTCTCATGAGTCTCTCCGAAGACAGCGCGCGGGAACCGCCTTCTTATGAAGATAACATAGGGGCTATCGGCTGCCTATCCATCATTGGTCAATGCCCATTCGTACTAGTGGTCCTCATCCAATCAATCGTCTCCTGGTACCCTCTCAACCCAGATACACTCCCCATTTTCGAGGCCGATAGCGCCCCGCAGGCGTTGCCTAGCCTCGCAGCCTCGGCCATCGTCCCGCCCCGGTAGAGGCCCGCCAGGAAGCCTCCGATAAAACAATCGCCCGCCCCGGTTGTATCCACAACATCCACCGCAAACCCTTTTGCCCAAACCTCTTTCACGCCCTCAAACACTGCGCAGCCGTCGCCGCCGCGCTTCAGCACCACGGTCTGGACCCCGGCGTTGAGGAACACCTTCGCCGCGGCGCGCAACTCCTCGACGCCGGCTATCAGGCGCGCCTCAGCTTCGTTGGCAAACAGAATCCCGATGGACTTCAGGCAAGGTTCCAGTACATCCATCCATTCGCCCTTGGTGTCATGTCCCGTGTCGAGCGACGTCGTCCAACCCGCCTCAATCGCGCGGGAAAGGGATTCGGCGCCGGTCCGCCTCATCTGCGGCAACGAAAAAATATTCGCGAGATGAAAATGGCCTGCCCCGGCTGGAAATTCGAGGGGCTCGGCGAATACTTCGCCGCTCACCCCTGGAGCATGCAGAAACGACCTGGAACCATCGGGAGCCACCAGCACCACTGTGGATGCCGTCGGGGAATCTCTGCGCTCCGCCTCATCCAGATTCACGCCGGCGGAACGGAGGCGCGCCAGCACGCGGTCGCCTGCCTCATCTCTACCCGTCGCGCCGCGCAGGCTTACGGGAATCCCCAGCGTTGCCAACGCAAAAGCCGTGTTCGCGCCGTTTCCTCCCAGATGATGCTCGATGGATTCGACCCAAGCCGTCGCTCCCCAGGCAATACTCTCCACTGGACGCGCGACAACGTCCTCCACCAAGTTTCCCGCCACAATAATGCCACCACCCGTCTTCAATCTCCCTCCAATATAGTGATGATAAACTGGAGCTTGACCTCCGATTCTTTCCGGCCGCGCGTGTGTGCGGTCAGCTACCTCAATACGATCCCTTTGGTTTGGGGCATTGAACACGGCGCACAACGGGGCATCTTCGACATGCGCTACGCGTTGCCTTCCGCCTGCGCCGACCAGCTCGCCTCGGGCGAAGCCGACATCGGCATCGTGCCCGTGATTGAAATGGCTCGCCAGAAGCTGGAATATTTCCGTGGCACAGGGATCGCCTGCCACGGCGCGGTGCGCAGCATTCTGCTGGTCTCCAAGGTTCCGTTCAAAGAGATCAAGACTCTCGCTACCGATACCGGGTCGCGCACCTCGGTGATGCTGTCCCGCATCATCCTGGCCGAAAAATACGGCGTCGAACCGAATTTGATCTCCCTGCCCGCCGACCTTGCGCCCATGCTGGGCCAGGCAGACGCCGCGCTGCTGATCGGCGACGCCGCGCTGCACATCGATCCCGCGAAACTGCCGTTTGAAACGCTCGACCTCGGCTCGGAATGGACCCTGCTGACCGGCCTGCCGATGGTTTTTGCCGTCTGGTCCGGCAAGAAAGAAGTGATGCAGCGTTCCCAGTATGAACAGGCCTTCCTCGATTCCTGCCGGGATGGCCTGGCCCACATCGAGGACATCGTCCGGGAGCAATCGCCGATCCGCGGCATCACGCCGGAAATGGCGCGCGAGTACCTGACCCGCAACATCGTGTTCGAACTCGGCCCCCGCGACCACGAAGGCCTCAATTTATACTTGAAGAAAGCCGCCGCGCTGGACAAACTCGCGGCCCCCGCAGGAGTGCACGCATGATTTCTCGCGCCGAAGCCATCGATCTGTACAATTCGCCCGACCTCATCGGGATCGGCATGGAAGCCGACGCCGTGCGCCGCAAGCTGCACCCGGAGGGCGTCGTCAGCTACATCATCGACCGCAATATCAACTACACCAACACCTGCACCGAATATTGCAGCTTCTGCGCGTTTTACCGCCCGCACGGCCACGCCGAGACGTATCTGCACTCGAAGGAAGTGATCTTCGCGAAAATTCAAGAGACCATCGACCTGGGCGGCACCGGCATCCTGATGCAGGGCGGCCTGCATCCCGAGCTGAAAATCGAATGGTATGAAGACCTGCTTCGCTCGATTAAGGCGAAGTTCAACATCTGGTGCCACTGCTTCTCCGCTCCGGAGATCTGCAACATCGCCAAAGTCAGCGGCCTGAGCCTTCGCGATACTCTCGCCCGCCTTCGCGACGCGGGACTCGATTCCCTGCCCGGCGGCGGCGCCGAAATTCTGGACGACGAGGTCCGCCATCGCATCAGCCGCCTGAAATCGAGCGTGAAGGATTGGGTGGACGTGCATCGCACCTGCCACTCGCTCGGCATTTATACGACGGCCACCATGATGTTCGGCACCGGCGAGACCATCGAGCAGCGCATGAATCACTTCGATCTTGTGCGGCAGATGCAGGAAGAGAGCGGCATGTTCACCGCGTTCATCCCCTGGAGCTTCCAGCGCGAGAACACCTCGCTCGGCCGGTTCGTGAAGCAGGAAGCGACAGCGGTGGAGTACCTGAAGATGCTGGCGCTGTCGCGGATCTACCTCGATAACATCTTGAACATCCAGTCGTCGTGGGTGACGCCGGGCCTGAAGACCTGCCAGCTTGGCCTGCGCTTCGGCGGCAACGACGTCGGCAGCATCATGATCGAGGAAAACGTAGTCAGCGCGGCCGGCGCGCATCACCGCGCATCGGAAGAAGAACTCCGCCGCCTGATCCGCGACGCGGGATTCGTGCCCAAGCAGCGGGATACGCTGTATCGCACGTATTTTCTAAACTAGCGCCCAAGTGTGGTGCGTCGACCCTGTGTGGTCTCACAACAAAGGGACGGTCTCGTCCGTCCCGCCTTTTCCGTTCCTCGTTACCATGGCCCTGCACTGAATTCAGTCCTCGACAAAACGATAGCTGGCGTGGCTGTCGTAGTCGATGCCGTGCTGCTTCTTCAGTTCTTGGATGTGGCGTAGGGTCGTTTTAGTATGCGGCCCGACGCCCTCATTCGTATGCAGCAGCATCTCCTCGAGACAGCCGTCAACACTCATGCGCTTGTGTTTGGCGAGATCTCGGAGAAGCGCTGCGAGACGTTTCTCCAGACGCACCGGCACGTCGACCCGTTCAATTTTGAGGCGTGGGCCCCCGTTGAACAAGTGATGTCCAAATACGAGGTAATACCCATACAAGTCGCGCATTGTATAGTCGCGGATGCCGTATGGTCTGTCGTCGATTGGCTGGGCGATTTCGGCGCCATTGGCGCGGTGAAATTCGTACAATTGATCGGCGTCGCCGACGAGGAAATAGACCGCGCCGGTTTCCGAACTGGGAGTCGGCGTGCCTTTCCCCAAAAACACCTGGGCTTCACCAAGCTTGACGCCAGCGAAGGTCGGTGGCTCGCCCCAAGTGAACGCCTCCTGGAAACCGAGCTTCTTGACGTAGAATTCGATGGCTGTCGGAATGTCACTGACCGCCAAGCCAGCGTGGATTTGCGCGCATTCGATGAATGGTAGGGCTGGGCTGCTCATCGTACTTGCTCCTTCCTGCCGCGTGATCCAAGGCGTCGAAACCTCGTTCGTTCGCCGTCTAGACCCGTCGGCCCGTTGGGCTCTCATGAGTAATCTTACAATCGGGTTCGCCCAGTCCGCTGGCGGGCACTTCAGCCTAAGTCGCCAAGTGTTTTACCGACATTCCGGGCTCGTCGCAAGACCACTGGGGGGCATAGACCGCCTTCTCGTAGCGTGGTCCCACGCGGGCCAAGGGCCACATGTGGGAAGTTGACCTATTACCCACCCAGAACGGCGTAGCGTTTACCGGAGAGGGCAAACTAGTTCGAAAGGCAACTGGCTACGAACAGGAAAAGCTGAAGCCGCGCCATCCCACATCGGGTTTGCGGGCTGCGCGAGCCGAACTTCCGGCGCCCATTGGAGCGTTTCGGTGACCCACAGATTTCTCCGACGAGGCAAATTTTTGGTCTATCCGAAAGCCAGCCCTACTTCACCACCAGCGGCACACCCGGGCTGCACACCTCATTCCCGCCGCTGGTTCCGCAGGCGTAGATCTGCGTCGTCACGCCCGAAACTCCATACGGAATCCCGACGTTCACCTGCTGCACGCCGGGATATCCCGGCGCGGGGCCGGCATAGTAGAGATCGCTGATTTCCGTCGTGCCGATGCGCACCGTGATCGTCCCCGCGCCCGACAAGCCGGTGCCCCAGAAGAACACCACGCTGCCCGCCGCCGCGGGATTGCTCTGCGAGTTCACCGAGTAATCCTGATTCAAGACCGCGCCCGTGAAAATTCCCGGCGAAAACGGGGCGACCGGAACGTTCTGCGTGGCCGATTGCCCGTCCACCGTCACCACCATCTGCGCCGGATTCGGCGGACCGAGCCCGGCCGGCACCAGCATGTTGATCTGCGTCGCGTTGCTGAACAGAATCGTCGCGAAGAGGCCGTTGAAGCTCACCGTTACGCTCTTTCCCGCAAAGCCTGACCCGAAGATCGTCGACAGCGACCCAGGCACCACCGGCGACACCAGGAACGTTGCGGCATTCACGACCGAAGTAACCTGAGGCCCCGGCAGTTGCACCGCCGCGATCGTCAGCGTCACGGCGATCAGCCTGCGTCCCGCCGTCCCTGCGTCCACCACCAGATTCGCCTGATACGTCCCGACAGGCAGATTCGTCGTGTTGACGCCCACTCGGATCGTGCCGTTATTCGCTCCCGATGTGGGGTTGATGCTCAGCCATCCTCCCCCGGTCAAATACGTGATGGACGCGGTCCAGTACATCACTCCGGCGCCGACGTTGAGCACCGGAACATACTGGACCTGATCCAGCGTCCCTCCCGGGAAAGGAAACTGCAGCGTGCTCGTCTGCACCTGAAGCTGCGGGAAGTAGGACGCGCCGCAATCGCCGATGATGTTGCAATCGGACAACGGCGTCAGAGCCAGAAATCGAGGGATGGGATCGCTTGCCGTCGCCGTGGTAACCGTCGAAACCGCCGCGTAGGTGACGCCTTCGCTGGTTTGCACGTTGTTCTGCACCACATTGGGTGCGAGGCCCAGAAACGTGGGGAACTGCGCGACCTCCATCACGGTTGGATTGTAGTCCACCACTTCGTAGACCGCATAAGCAGCACCCGCCGTCAACGTCAACTCCGTGACCGAATCGAGCGTCAGCGTCCCCGATCCGGGCAGCCCCGGCGTGTAGCTCGGCAACCCTCCGGTCCCCGTCGAGTCGGCGCCCGAAACCAGCGCCAGCAGCAGCGATCCGTTCGCCGTCGGCGTGTACTGCCCGGCGGACGCAGGCGTGCCCAAATCTCCTCCCGCCGTCGGAATCGACGCATCTGATCCTGCGATGAGGTTGGGGACGAATAATCGCGACCCTTGCGGGAATCCGGAGTATTGGATCAGGAATCGCGTCCCGTGATCCGCGTTCAAGTTCGCCGGCGCGAACTTTGGGCTAAACGCGCCCAGGTACGCTTCCGTGAGTCGAGTCGACGTGAACTGAGTGCCGGCGTAAAGCATCGCCGCGAAACCCGGCGTGCTGGGCAAAGGAGACCCGTTCTGCGCGCAAATAATCTTGCCCGAATAACCCACGTACAGGCTGTTTTCAGAGATTCCGACGATCACCTGGCTCGGCGAGATGCTCAACGTGCCTCCCAGCAATGCAGCGACCTGCTGGCCCAGCGGAATCCCCGATGCGTTCACCAGCACATTCGCGACGCGGATGGTCAGAAACCCCTGCGAGGAAAACGTCCCGCCAATGCTCTGCCAAAGTAGCAGACTCGGCGTCAGCAAAACCGGCATTTGCGGATTCACCAGGGGGCCGGTGCCGTTGTCGGTGGTCACCACCGTGCCCAGAGCAACGTTGCCCGTGGTGATCCGGTTGGTGATGTTCGCGTTCAGTTGTACGGAAATATTGAAGACGATCTTCGAGCCCGCCGCACCAGTGCAGTTGAACACGATGTCGCCGATGCGCTCAGTGAGTCCTTCGTGCCGCAGAAGAGGCGCGTTGGAAGCTGTGTTGCATAGAGTCGGCTGCGCGGCAAGAAAACAGGTCGACGCCAGCAGTAGCACTGCGTACTTCATGTGACTGCCTCCATCCGTCCCTCAGTCTATCAGGCCTGTCTCGTGCTGTACGCTACACAAGGCAATTGCGGCAGTATTCGACGCACTTGGCGATCTCCTTCAGCACATCAGAACCCTCCGGCACCGGATACTCGAACTCGATGGTGGCCTGGAACTTGTACTGCTCCTTCCTCATCAATTGCAGGACTTCCTTGATGGGTGTGTCGCCTTGGCCGAAGGGCACGTTGGGGCCGTTGTTGAGCTTGCGATCCTTCACGTGGACGTGCGTCACGCGGTCGACATACCTCTGGAGGAAGGGAATCGGTGACGTGTTATTGGCCGCCGTGAAGTGGCCCAGATCCAGATTGATGCCGTTGTACTTCGAGTACGACATCGCCTTTTCCCAGCTCTCGGGCTTGGCGAACGCCTCCGGGCTGGTGACGTTAGTGTGGCCGTGATAGCCCACCATCAGCTTGTGCTTGGTGGCGAATTTTCCCAGCCACTCCGTCTTGCTCAACGGAATCTCGCAGGAGAGCGCATGCGCGCCTAAGGTGTGGGCCAGCTCGAACGCGTAGTCCACCACTTCGTCCTTCATCTTGTCGACGCCGTCGAACTTGACGATCTGAATCAGGATGCCGGCATCCTCGTACTTTTTGCGAAATTCCTTGAACTTCGCCATCGGCGCGGCCAGGCGCCATGTGGTGAGCTCGGCTATGGCGGCATCGTCGCGAAGCGCGCCGATTCTTGAAGAACTGGGCGCACCGAAATAGGCTTCCACCGGCTGCGAGCGCAGCTCAACGGCGCTGATGTTCAGACCGGTGGTGAATTTCAAGATATCGTCGGCCGTACCGGGCAGCCCGTGATAGCTGTATGGAACATTGAGGCCGAGCTGCACGCCCCCAATTTTCGAGTTGGGTTTGGCAAGGAGCGTAGCCGGCAGCGCGGCCAGAGCGAGTTTAGAAAAATCGCGGCGGGTTAGCAGCATGATGCGCCATTGTATCGCGGCAGTGATGGGCCACGACACCAGTGGGGCGGTAGCATTCCGGTCCGATGGGAGCGGGGATCGACGGACTCGGAATTTCCGTTCAGTCTGGTTTTCCCCGAATTGATTGCTCGGCCTAATGTCAGCCGTTGCCCGCGAACACCGAAGGTTCTTGACAAAGCCTTCGGGGGGTATGTTTTCCTTGGGGGAAGTATGACTAAAGTCAAAATCACGATTCAGATCGCGGTGCTCGCTTGCGCAGCCACCCTTCTCGCGATGAACCTTAGTGCGGGCAAGGCGACCGCCTCCGGGTTTGCGTGCCTTATGAAAGCATGCAAGACTGATGATGTTTGCCAGGAGGGGTGTCGCTGCATCGGCGTAGCGGAACACGGCAGTGCCCGCTTTGCGTGTCGCGGAAGAGAGATCGTCCGCCCAATAAAAGAGGGGGTTCAGTGATAGAAGTAGCATTTGTCCTCTGCCTGCTGCAAGCCACCCCTGGAGACTCGGACCTCCCAACCTTCGAGGCCGCTTCCGTGCGGTTAGTTGACGTGAGTAAGCCCCAGCACCTCTCCGCAAAGGTATACCCTGGGGGCAGAATGCGGATAACCTCCAAACGGCTAACCGAGATCGCTGCCGCCGCCTGGATGCTGCCGGACTACCGGGTTGAAGGACCCAAGGGCATCAACCACTACGCCTACACAATCGAAGCCCTGCCGCCTGAAGACGACTCTCTGACAGAGGCTCGCGTCAGTGTTTTCCACACTAGTTTTCCGCAGATTTCTCTGCTGCGCCTGCGGGCGTTGCTCCTGGAACGCTTCCAACTCCGGTATCACTTCGAGACGAGGGACGTGACGAGGTACGATCTCGTGGTCGGCAAGGGTGGCCCAAAAATGCGGAAGACCACTTTGAGCGATGAGAGGCTGTCCTGTTACGACACCAGGATTGATTCCGAAGGCCGAATGATGGCGGAGCTGGCCCGCGATCTTGCAGACTTCTATCTCAACACCGAAGTTGTGGACAGGACGGACCTGACGGAACCCTACGCCTATTCCTTCTCGTTCCAGCCTGTGGAGACGACACCCGAGGCGAATACCGAAGCACTTCCGTCACTTCGGGATGGGATCAAGGACATCGGCCTTGCTTTGGTGCCTCGCAGGTCCAAAGCACGCTTCCTTGTGATTGACCACTTCGAGCAACCCGCGAGCAACTGACCTACGCCATCCGCCAAAGCACAACCGACAGATAGCCCAACCCCGCCCCCAGCACTCCTCCGGCGACCACGTCGCTGAGGAAGTGCATACCGAGCAGGATCCGCGACATCGCGATACTTGCAGCGCAGAACATCAGTTCCGCGCGCATGTGGGGATAAAATGCGCTGACGGAAACAGCGACCGCAAAAGCCGTGATCGTATGGCCCGAGGGGAACGAGAATTGATCCGGAGGCAGCAGAGTCGCCCAGCAATGCGGCTCCAGAGTGCAGGGGCGCTTGCGGCCGAAGGATCGTTTCAGCTTCAGGAACAGGGCAACGCCGACGCCAACCGCCGTCGCCGCCGATAGAATCGCGATAAACCGTTCCGGCCCGCCGAACACGAGCAGCGCCGCCGCCAACCCGTACCAGAGCCAGCCGTCTCCGCCCCGCGTCGCCGCGATCATCCACAACCGCAGCCAGCGTGGCGGACGCCAGCGATTCACCTGGCGCATTAGCCGGTGATCGCCCGTCTCGACCCAGTGAATTACCGAGGCCTGCATGTTATCTTTTTAAAGCCCTGGTGTAACAGGGGTGTGACGCTGCTATAAAACAATAGTGAAGAATATTGATTTCATCTACTTTGACGCCGGCGGAGGCCATCGGGCTGCCGCTACAGCGCTCAAAACACTGATCGAGCGCCAGAATCGCCCCTGGACCGTACGACTCGTCAATCTGCAGGACGTACTGCATTCGCTCGATGTCTTTCGTAAGGTGACCGGCATTCGCCTCGAGGACATCTACAACCTCATGCTGAAGAAGGGCTGGACGCTGGGCTCGGCGCAAAGCCTGAGGTTCATGCAAGCGATTGTCCGCCTCAATCATGGAAAAACAACACGCCTCCTCTCCGAGCATTGGGCGGCGACAGAGCCGCATCTGGTGGTTTCGTTGGTTCCGAACTTCAACCGCACGATCTTCGAGGGGTTGCGGGCGGCGCGTCCGCAAGTTCCATACATCTCCATTTTAACCGATTTCGCCGATTACGGTCCCAATTTCTGGATGGAGAAGCAGGAGCAGTACTTCGTCTGCGGCACGGGGAAGGCCGTTGAGCAGGCTCGCGCGATGGGTCACGCCGAGCACCGGATCTTTCGGGCCTCCGGCATGATCCTGCGGCCGAGCTTTTACGAACCCGTCACCGTCGACCGCGCCGCCGAACGCGCGCGCCTCGGCCTGGACCCCACGAAGCCCACCGGCCTCGTGCTCTTCGGCGGGCAAGGCTCTAAGGTGATGCTCGATATCGACCGCTTACTCGACGATGTGCAGTTGATCTTCATTTGCGGAAAAAACACCGCGCTGGCCGAAAAACTTCGCGCCCGCAAACACACCGCCAAGCACTTCATCGAAGGCTTCACCACCGAGATTCCCTATTACATGCACCTCTCCGATTTTTTCATCGGCAAGCCCGGACCGGGCAGCATCTCCGAAGCCGTCGCCATGAAACTGCCCGTGATCGTTGAGCGCAATATCCTGACTCTTCCGCAGGAGCGCTACAACACCGAATGGGTTCTTGAGCAGCAGGCCGGCCTGGTTCTGCCCAATTTCAAAGGAATCCGCGGTGCGGTCGGCCAGTTGCTTGCATCGCTCGACGAATACCGCTCGAGCGTGGCCAAGATCGAAAATCGCGCCGTGTTTGAAATCATCGACATATTGGACGAAATTCTCGCTAGAATGAACATGTAAATGACTGCCTTTGCCGTGCTGGCAGTCCTCGCCTCCGGGCTCTTCCAAGCCGCTGCGAGTGGCAACGGTGGGTCGCCGTACTACACCGCGGACAGCATCGCCAATTCCGCCGCCGGCGTCGCCGGACTCTACGCGCCGAATACCTTCGTCACGATTTACGGCCAGAATCTCGCCTACACGACGCGCTCGCTCTTGCCGTCGGACATTTCCAATGGAACTCTTCCGACGGTCCTGGGAGGCACCGGCGTCCGCGTCCTGATTAACAATATTCCAGCCGATATTTACTACGTTTCACCGACGCAGGTGAATCTTCTCGTGCCGACGTCGCTGATCGCCGGACCCGTAACGCTGCAACTGGTGGTCGACGCGCTCGCGGGTCCCGCGATTCCGATCACGCTCGGCGCCGCCGCTCCCAGCCTGTTTCAATCCGACGCGGCGACCGTGCTCGGCGTGCATCTGGACAATTCGTTGATCACCGCCGCATCGCCCGCCAGCCGGGGCGAGGTCATCGTCCTGTACGCGTCCGGCGTCGGCCCCACAGACCCAGCGGCGATTCCCAATCAGATCCCGCAGCAGGCCGCCAGCGTTACGCCTGTTTCCAGCTTCACGCTGCTATTGAACGGCAAGGCGGTCGACCCCAGGCAGATCCTCTACGTTGGCGTCACGCCCACATTCGCCGGTCTATTTCAAATCAATCTGCGGATTCCCGCCGATGCGCCGCCGAATCCCGAGATCCGCATCGGATATGCCGGGACGATGAGTCCAGCGGGGAGGCTTTTGCCGCTCCAATAGAACGTGTATACTCGCTCGAATGAAACACGCAATCCCCCTGTTGCTGGTTGCCGCCTCGTCGTTTACCGCGCAGGCGAAGAAACTGCCGCTCGAACTGGCCGGCGTAGCTTGCCAAACGCCTCCGCCGATGCACTGCCCCGACGCGAACTGTCCTGGTCCGTTGCAGACCGAATCGGGGACCGCTGTGGAGCCGAAGACCGGCCGCAACTTCTTCCTCGACTATCCCTGCGGCCTGAAGAAGGGCGAGAAAGTGACGTTCATCATGTCGCTGCACGGGTTCGGTTCGTATGGGAACTGGCAGCGCCACTACTTCCCGATCATGGATTTCAAGGACAAGTACCGGCTGGTGATCGCGACGCCCAACGCATCCGCTCCTCCGCCCAAGGCCTGGGCGCCGGTGGATGACGAATACTTGCAAGGCATCGTCAACCTCGTTTACCAGCAGATCGGCAAGGAAAATATCAAGGCGTTCTGGCTGGTGGGGCATTCGCAAGGCGGCATGACCTCGAATCGCATCATTCGCACCGATTTCTTCAAGCAGCGTGTCGACGGCTGGCTGAGTCTATCCGGCGGACGGCTAGGCGGAAATCCCGGGCGAGGAAACTTCAGCAATCTGACGGCTCCCGCCGCAGCAAGAGGACCCGCCAGGGGGCCCTCCCCCGGACGCGGTGGCGCGCCGGCAGCCCAGCCTCTTCCGGATAACGAGTTCTCGTTCATCTACGAAACCGGCCGGAATGAGATGGACGACAAGGGTCTGCCGGAGTCATCGGCGTGGGCCGAGAAGCTCGGATGCGGAGCGCGATTCCGCAAGCCGGATGTGGTCGATACCAAGGCCGGCTACGTCTACGACTCGACGCGCCAGAATCCAGGATCCGATGCCTGGGGCCGCCTTCCTCGCCCAGGTTCGGCTGAAGTGTTCGAGTATCCGCATTGCCGAAGCGGACGCATCATGGCCGACGTCGTTCGCGAGGGCAAGGGGCACACCGAAGGACTGGAACCCCATGTGACGGAGTATCTGATAAAGCTGATGCTCTCAGCGAAAAAGAAGTAAAAACTCTCGAGAATATTCAGGTATACTATTCCAACGTCTTGAAAGGAGACTCGCATGCGATTTTTTCGATTTTTGACGCCCCTGTGCCTGCTTGCGCAGCTTGGCCTGGCTGACCTGACACCTCAACAGAAAACCTCTGATTTCCTGCAACTGGTCGCGCTCTACGACGTGAACTATGCACCGTACAACCTGAAAATCCAGCTTTATAACTTCGATTTGTTGAATATTCAGCCCTGGCTCGCGCAGGTGGCGCAGACCACGAACGACATCCAGTTCTACGACGTCTGCGTCCGCTATGTGGCCAGCCTTCAGGACAGCCACGACGAGTTCACCATCCTTTCCGACTACGACGCCTGGCTGCATTTTGACGGCGATCTCTACGACGGCAACTTCCTCATCGACTACATCGATCGCTCCTATCTCTCCTCAAGAACCTACAACTTCGCCGTTGGCGACCAGTTAATTTCGGTCGATGGCGTGACCGTGGCCGACCTGCTTACGCAATTCGCGCCCTACTCGGTGAACGGTTCGGCTAATCCGGTCTCCCGTGCCCGGCTCGCGGCGGCGACCATCACGGAGCGCTATCAGGGCTGGTATCCTCTCGCATCAGTCGGTACGAGCGCAACCATCGTCGTGCAGCACCAGGACGGCACGATGGGCACGTACACCATTCCGTGGGACGTGCAGGGCACGCAGGTCACGACGGCCGGCATCTTTCCTTCGCCGATGAGCAAGGCGATCACGGATGCCCGCAAAGAACATACCGCGCGACGCCTCGGCCTCAAGACCAACGTGCATCGCCGCGGCACCAATCCCTACCAGGGCGTCGAGCAGGTGAACCCCTGGCTCCGCGCCGGCGTCGATCCCACCTTCACATCTATTGCCACCGATAACACGCCTGATCCCGAGCCGCCCGCCTACATGGCGCCGCTGACGGCTCTGGCCAACATGAAGCACGTCTCGGCCGAGTTCGCCATCAGCGGAAGTAGCCTTGAGCCCTTTGACAGCCTCTACCCCGTCTTCAACCCGCCGGCGGGATTCAAACTGCGCCTCGGTTTCGGCAGTGCCGATCAGTTTCTCTCGGGCACGTTTCCAGCGGGCACGGGCACCATCGGATTCATCCGCATCCCGACGTTCGCCCCCAGCAGCACGAGCGCCGCGGTGGCGCAATTCGCGAACGAGATGCAGTACTTCCAGGCGAACACGGACGGACTGGTGATCGACGTGATGGGCAACGGCGGGGGCTCGGGCTGCTACGCCCAGACGCTGGCCTCCTACGTGATTCCCTTCACGTTCCAGGGACTCACTCAGCAAGTGGTGGCGAACCTAACCTGGCAGGTCTCCTTCGACGGGGCGCGGATCAACGCGATCAATAGCGGGGCGCCGGCCTGGGTTGCGCAGTTGTACTCGGTTTACCTTACGGCGATTCAGCAGGCCCTCACCTCGAATCGCGCCATGACCGGAGCCCTGCCTTTGTGCAGTTCCACCCCCACGACGCCGTCGGCCACCTCCTCTTCCGGCAAGAATCTGGCCTATAAGAAACCGGTGCTGGTGTTGACCGACAATTTCACGCTCTCCAGCGCCGAGATTTTCACAATGTTCCTGCAGGACAATCAGCGCGGGACGATTTTCGGCACGCGCACGGACGGCGGCGGAGGCAACGTGGTGGGCTACAGCCAGGCCACCGCCTATTCGCAGGGTAGCACGCGCGTGACCGAAGGATTGATCATGCGGCTGAATCCCGTAGCCGCCAACGGATTCCCGTCGTTGCCGTATTACGACAGCGTCGGCATTCAGCCGGATATCCTGCAGGACTACATGACCGCTAATAATCTTGCCACCGGAGGCGCTGATTTCGTGGCCGCCGCAATATCGGCCATCCGAAACCTGACCGGCAAGTAGCCGGTGGCGGGCTATCAGCCGCCCCATATGCAAGCTATTCCCGGAAATATCGCTATTATTTCCTAGCAATTCTGGGGTACACTCGAAAGAGATGCGATCCTACGCCATTGCGGGTTTCTTAATCGCAAGCCTCGGGGCTTGTGCGCAAGACGCCGCGCTGGTCCCGAGACCCGACGACGCCCCCAAGCCTGCCGTGAAATCGTTTCAGGTTGAGCCGGGGACGCACATCCCGCTCAGCCTGATCAACAGCGTCAGCACCAAGCACGCGGCAGCGGGCGATCGCGTATATCTGGAAACCGTCTTCCCGATTCTATCCGGCGGCCGCATCGTGATTCCTCCCGGCAGCTACGTCATGGGGACCATCACCAACGTCGTGCGGCCGGGCAAGGTGAAGGGCCGCGGTGAATTCTATCTGCGCTTCGATTCCCTCACGCTGCCCAATGGCGTGACGCGCGATTTTCGGGCTCGCGTGTCGCAGCTCGATGGGCGCGCCAGCGAAGAGTTGGATCGTAACGAAGGCGCGATCAGGAGCGAAGGCAACAAGTCCGGCGACATGAGAACCGTCGGTGAGACCGCCGCGGCCGGCGCGAGTATCGGTGCGCTGGCGGGAAGCGCCGCGGGCGCCGCCGGGATGGGCGCCGGTATCGGAGCCGCCGCGGGAGCCACAGCAGGACTGGTCGGCGTGCTGATGACGCGCGGACCGGAGGCGGTGCTCGCCAAGGGCACTACCATCGAGATGATGCTCGATCGCACGGTCACCTTCGACGAATCGGATCTGGATTTCTCCAATGCGCCGGGCAAGCGCGTGTCCACCTCCGACGGGGGCGGGCCTCTGCCGAGCCAAAAAACGCAGACGCTGCCTCGCCGCTTCCCCTAGGATCTAGACCCGATCCGCACTGTGGTATCGTGCACGTGTGGATCGTTCTCGACCAGATCAGGCTCCTCAAGCCCAGCGAGGCACCGCGGGCGCCATTCGCTTCTTTTCCCTGTTCGGCACACCGCTGAGCCTGCACTTCAGCTTCATCCTGCTGGCGCTTGTGGTGATTGCCCGCGATCTCGCCGGCCATCAGACCACATCCACGTATACCTGGTTCCTCATCGGCATGCTGATGAGCGTCCTGCTGCATGAGGCCGCCCATGCGCTGGTGGCGAAAACCCTCCACGTGCGGACGCTCGAGGTAGTGATGTTTCCCATCGGCGGACTGCCGCGCATGGAGAGGACGCTGAAGCCGAGCGAAGAGATCTGGATCTCCGCCGCCGGTCCGCTGGTGAACGCCATCATCGCCGCGGCGCTGTTTGGGTACCTTTCGGCCACGCATCAGGCGGCTGTGATCAAACCCAGCGATCTGATGACGCCGAGCGATGTGAATCTGTTCGGTCTGCTTGCCTTCGGCAACCTGCTGCTCGTCGCCATGAATCTTCTGCCGGCCTTTCCCATGGACGGCGGGCGAATCCTTCGGGCTCTGTTGTCCTATATCCGCCCCGAAGATGAGGCAACGCGCATCTCGGCCTGGATGGGCAGAATGCTCGCCATCTCCATGGGCCTTTACGGCCTGTTCGCCGGAGAGTTCATGTTGGTTTTCTTCGCGCTCTTCGTATACCTGGGCGCGGCGATGGAGTTCGCCGCCGCCACCGGGCGATCCCTGACGCACGGCGTGCCGGTTCGGGCGGCCATGGTCTCGGAATTCCATACGCTGGAGCACGGCAAGACCATCCGCGACGCGGCGAACCTCCTGCTGGCCACCTCACAACAGGATTTCCCCGTGGTGCATGGCGATCAGGTGGTCGGCCTGCTGGGCCGCAATCTCCTCCTGAAGGCACTGGCCTCCGAAGGTCCGGACGCCTACGTGGCCGGGGTTATGGATCGAGATTACTTGTCGCTCGATCCGAATACGGACCTGTCCGAAGTACTCCCTTTGATGGCCCAAGCCGGGCGCTGCGCGCTGGTGATGGAGGGCGAAAAGCTGGTCGGGTTGTTGACGACGGAAAATCTGTCAGAGTTTCTGCTGCTGAGAAGGTTCGGAATGGAGCCGGCGTCCAGCTAGCCGGCAGCCGCAGGAGACGGTTGGGAGACGCGCGTGATGAAGCGAGTGTTGGCGGCGCTGGTTGTTGGGGCAGTCCTCGTTGGGGTAATCGAGGGGCTGGGTCGCCGTGGGATCGCGACTCCCGTTCCTTTCCGTCTTCTTGTCCTAGGGATCATGGCAGGAGCTTACGCTCCGGATTCGGGCTTCAGCCCGGAGGGCGATCAAGGTCCCTGGGGACCCTTGTCGACGTTCGTGGTCTACACTGTGAATATCGCGATCTACAGCGTGGCCGCCTATGCAATTCTTTGGGGCGTCGGGGCGGTGCGCTGGCGGACTGCATCGAAGACCCCTTCCTCCTGAAATAAGAAGTGGCCAGAGCAAACCTGCGAAAAAAAGACTGGGAAGTTCAAGCCCAGTGAGAGCAGGCCGTGACCGGATCGGGCCGCAACTCATCGCCACAGATCCTCCCGTACCTGGACCTTGGTGGGTTCAATTCATCGCGAGCATCGGCCTCTCAGCGTTGATGGACCAAGCGCCGAAAAATGGAGCCGCTAGCAGGAGCGGTCACAACCTTACAACCCGTTCCGTCAAGGGCGGGAACCGCCTCTACTTGCGTTGGGGCCACCTTATGCGAGACACTAACAAGTTTTCCTGGGTGGATTTTTCTGCATGAAGATGAGGGTGCTCTATCACGATCATTGCTTCGATGGCGCGGCTTCGGCGGCGTTCTTCAGCCGCTTCATCGAAGGGAAGTTTCATCCAGACGCCGAGTTCGCCTTTACCGGCCTGGCCCACAAGGCCTCGCAATTATTCGATCCGGGAATGTTCGACGGCGACGAAAACGCGATCGTCGATTTCAAGTACTCCACCGATCCCCGCCTCACCTGGTGGTTCGACCATCATCAAAGCGCCTTTCTCAGTCCCGAAGACGCCGAGCACTTCCGCCGCGACACCTCCGGCCGGAAGATGTACGATCCCAGTTTCAAGTCGTGCACGAAATATATCGCCACCATCGCCCGGGACCGCTTCGGCTTCGATGCGCCGGATCTGAAGGAACTGGTCGACTGGGCCGACATTGTCGATGGCGCTCTCTATGCAAACTCCGAAGAGGCTGTAGCGCTCGGCTCCCCAGCCACGCAGTTGACGCTGGTGATCGAAAACTCCAACGGCTCCGACACGGTGCAGAAGATCATCCGCAAAATGCGCCATTCGCCGCTGGCGGATATTGCCGCCGATCCGGACATTCGCGGGATTTATGAGCCTCTTTACCAGCGCCATCTCCGCTCGATCGACGTGATTCGAGAAAAGTCCACGTTCGAGGGCGGCGTGGTGTTCTTCGATCTGGTGGGCGATGGCATTGAAGGCTATAACAAATTTATCCCGTACTACTTGTTCCCCGAATCCGTGTATACGGTTTCGGTGAGCACATCGAGCTTCCGCACCAAAGTCAGCGTGGGATCGAATCCGTGGGTGAAGGAGCCGCTCAAGTACAACCTGGCCTCGATCTGCGAGCGCTACGGCGGCGGAGGCCACTCGAAGGTGGGCGCGATCAGCTTCGAGATTGGCGCCGTTGAGCAGGCTCGGCAGGCCGCCTCCGAAATCTCGGCTGAACTACGTTCCTAAGAGACTCCCACGCGCGCGCCTACGGCTTACCCAGCGAGCACAACGGGTCGCCCAGCACGATGTTCTGCCAGCTCAGCGACCGGATCGCGAGATAGTAGCTCTCAGCCAGATTCCGGCCCGCGTAGTAAGCAGGCAGCAACAAATCCGGCCGCGGCGTCTGCACAAGATATGGCTCGTCGACATGCCCCGAAGCGCCGGTGGCTCCCTCGAGAATGTAATCCGCGCTCATCGACTGCGGGCTGCCTGCGAACAGGCCCGCGGGATTGGCCCAGTCCATCGACGGGACCCAGGAATCCGGCGGTTTCTTGAACGTGCGCCCGTTCGAGGAGACAAACTCCGTCGCGATCGCGCCCGGCAGCCATGTGAAACCCGCGAAACGAATGTGCCGGCTGCGGTCGTTCGATCCCCAGCTTGCGTAGCCGATCACATCGGCGATGCCGGTGAGCACATTCTTGGTCGCGTCCTCGATCACGCGTTCCTTGGGAAGATAAGCCGCCGCCTCGTGCAGCCAGCGGTCGCCGGCTTCAGTCTCGCCCGGCTCTCTCTCGTCGATCACGAAAACGCCTTTGTTCGCCGCCCGCAGAGACCGGTCGATCATCGCCTTTACGCCGTCGAAATCGTAGGCCGCCAGGCGCGTCACCAGGTACATCGGAAACTGAGGATGTGCGAACACCGCGTCTTTCTTCGCGAAAAACGGGTTCGGAACCGAGCCTCGCAGCGGATGTTTCGTGCCACGCACGCGGTCCAGATACAGCATCGTCAGTTCACTGTCGACGGCCGCGCCGTCAGTATCCGGACCATGACCCTCTACCGCCGCGATGCGCAGCGGCACGCCTAAGGTCGTGACAATGTAGAGGATTTTTTCTTCCAACCCGCCTTTTCGCAGGAATTTTTCAATCGGCGAGGCGATCTGGCGATCGTAATCCTCCCGCGCGAGCGTTTCGTCCACCGCCGTGCGAATGTGACAGATATTCGCCGACGGAATCGAGCGGCGGCGCGCGTAATAATCGCCGATGGTTCGAGAAACCGGCGAAGCATCGTTCACCACCAGCAGCACCTGACGGCCGCCCTGCGCGCAGGCCACCGGCGAAAATAACACGAAGAGCGCGCTAATTGTACGCTTCTGCATTGGATCGTTCAAAACCGCTAAAATTAAGATATCCCGTGGCGGGCCTTCGATGGACCTCGACCAGATCCACACATTTCTCGAGATTGTGCGCCTGAAGAGTTTCTCCAAGGCCGCCCAGTCGTGTTTCCGCACCCAGCCAGCGGTGAGCGCGCAGGTGCGCCAGCTCGAACAGGATCTGAACACGTCCCTTTTCGAGCGCCTTGGGACGAAAATTGCCCTCACGCCGGCCGGCCGCATCTTCGCCGATTACGCCGAGCAGATCCTGGAGCTGCGACGCCGCGCGCAGAACCAGATCAACGAGCTGGAGCGCGTGCCTCGGGGCGAGCTGATCATCGCCGCGAACGAAGCGTCCTGCATCTACATCCTGCCGCGCGTCTTCAGCGAGTACAAGAAGCGCTTCCCCAACGTGCAGATCTCGGTCGACCGTTCCTTCGGTTCGCACGTCGTGGACGCAGTGGTGGATAACCAGGCCGATTTCGGTATCGTGCAGCTTCCTGTGAAGGAAAAGCGCCTGCAAGTGGCGAAGATTCACGCCGATGAGATTAAAGTCATTATGCCCGCCAGGCATCCGCTCGCCGGCAAGCCGTTCATCCTGCCGCAGGATCTGCGCGGTGTGCCTCTGTTGCTGCCCAAGACGGGCATGACGCGCAGCCGGCTCTCTGCCTGGCTCGATCCGATCGAGGACGAGATGCGCATCTCCATGGAACTCGATTCCACGGAGATGATTAAGCGGTTCGTCATGGCCGGATTGGGCGTCGGCTTCAGTGCGGGCTCGCATTGCCGCGAAGAAGTGCGCACTGGAACGCTGGCGGCCGTTTCCCTAGGGCCCGATCCCATGTTGCGGCAAATTGGACTAATCTATAGGAAGGACAAGGCGCTCTCGAAGGCCGCGCTGGGCTTCATCGAGGTCACATTGCAGTACGCGGCCATCGACGGAACACAAGCGGTGGCGAGAGTAGCCGAGAGGGGCGGCGAGAGAAAAGCTCTGCCGGCGGAGAACTGAGCGATGCAGCGCGTCACTGTGAAGACGTCAACCATCTTTATCGCCAAAGGCGGAAAGACGCAGGTGTACCATTCAGTAAACGAGGTTCCCCAGCAGCTTCGTAAGGAACTGGAAGCATCCACCAACAGCTTTAACTCGGCGACTATCCTGATCGCCGATAAGCGCGGCCGCGAGGAAATCCTGCGTGCGCTCAATGGCCTGCCCACCGGCTTGCGCAAGCGCCTGGCCTCGTCGCTATCGGTAAAGCCCGCGCTCAAGCCGCCGTTCACTCCGTCGCACGCCGGAAGCCAGGTAGTCGCGTTCGTGCGCCGCAACTGGGCCGAGATCCTGCTGCCCGGAGCGGTGGGGTTGATCGTATGGTTGGCGTTTAATTACCGGTGATCCTTGTGCGGCGGGCATTGCCCCGCGGCTCATGTTTTTTCCCCTCCCTGCCGATAAGCAAATCGTGGAACGACGCACGGAATCCCGGCTGAAGGCGAATCAATCCGTTATCGTCACGGCCCTCGGACTCCTTGGAGCGCCGCCGATGTTCGGCCACGTCGTCGATATGTCCGGCAGTGGCTTGCAGGTCCGTCTTCCCAACCCCGTACCTCTCGGATCGCATGTCAAGGTCGAAACTCCGCACATCGTCATGATGGGCGAGGTCAATCGCTGCGACGAGCACCCGCAGGAAGACGACTTCGCCTACGTCGCTGGCCTCACCGTGTTCCACATCGCCCCCACCGACGAAACGCCCTAGCGACGCGTCACGAAGCTTAGCGAAGCGTCATAATGAAATTGTGAAGCGAGTCGCGATCTTTGGCAGCGGTGGACAACTGGGCGTCGAACTGAAGGCAGTCTTTGCAGCCCGCGAAAACGAAGTTACCTGTTTCGAGCGCGCCAACGTCGACATCACGAACCCAGCCCAAGTCGAGCAGGCGCTAGCCCAGTACGACCCGTCGATCGTCCTGAACGCCGCCGCTTACAACCAGGTGGACGTCGCCGAAAAAGAGCCCTTGGCCGCGCTGGTAATCAACGGCCTCGCCGTACGCAACCTGGCCATCGCTTGCCGCCAGATCGATGCGAAACTGGTCCACTTTTCAACCGATTACGTGTTCGATGGCATGGCCGGGCGCGCCTATACCGAGCACGACGAAACCCGCCCCCTCGGAGCCTACGCCGTTTCCAAGCTCGCGGGTGAGCACTATGCCCGCGCTTATTCCGACGCCACGCTGGTGATCCGCACTTCCGGCGTTTACGGACCGGGTGGCCTTGGCACCGCGCGCGGAAACTTCGTGGAAATGATGCTGCGCTTGGCGGCCAAAGGCTCGCCGATCAAGGTGGTGGAGGATCACGTCGCCTCGCCGACGTTCGCCCCGGCGCTCGCCGAACGCACCGCGCAACTGGTGGAGCGCGGCGCGCAAGGTATTTTTCATCTCGGCGGCGGCGCGCCGATCTCCTGGTTCGATTGGGCCGTAAAAATCTTCAAGGCCGCGGGCGTCAATCCGCCGGTGAAGCCCACCAACGAGCGCGAATTCCGCACCGCCGCGCGGCGTCCGAAATACTCCGCGCTTTCCAACGCCAAAGCCGAGACGCTCGGCATCAGCCCGATGCCCGGTCTGGATGAAGCGATCGCCCTGTACATGAAGGCTCGAGCCGAAAGGCTCGCCGTTTGAAACACCCGTGACCACGTTTTTCCATCGCCTGCGCCTGACGCTCGACATGATAAAGTTCGAGCACTCGATCTTCGCGCTACCCTTCGCGCTCACCGGGGCCCTGCTCGCCTGGCGCGATGCCGATTTTCCTCAGCAGGGGCTGCTGTACCGGCTCGCCTGGATCGTCGTCTGCATGGTCGCTGCCCGATCCGTCGCCATGGCGTTCAACCGCGTGCTCGATGCCGATATCGACGCCCGGAATCCACGAACGGCCGCTCGCCATCTGCCCGCCGGACTCATCAGCATGCCTTTCGCCTGGGGATTCATCATCCTCTGGTGCCTGTTTTTCATCTTCGCGGCCAGCCGGTTGAACCCTCTCTGCCAGCTCCTGGCGCCCGTGGCGCTCGCCATCGTAATGTTCTATTCCTTCACCAAGCGATTCACGTCACTGTCGCATGTCGTGCTGGGATTTTCTCTCGGCATCGCACCCGCCGCCGCCTGGATCGCTATGCGCGGCGAGTTGGATCCGCGCATTCTCTGGCTCACCGCCGCCGTCACTCTGTGGACTGCCGGATTCGACATGATCTATGCCTGCCAGGATTACGCCTTCGACGTGCATTCCGGACTGCATAGCGTCCCGCAGCGATTCGGCATCGCTGGAGCTCTGTGGCTGGCCCGTGTCCTGCATATCGGCATGCTGATCTGCCTGGCGTTCCTGGTGCGCGCTTTCGCCCTCGGACCCTTCGCCATCGCGGGCGTTGTCGCGGTCGCTGGACTGCTCGCGTGGGAGCATCGCCTGGTCAAGGCCGACGACCTTTCCAAGATCGACGCAGCGTTCTTTACAATGAACGGCTACGTCAGCGTGATATTCTTTCTTTTTTGGGCCACGGACATCCTTCGTGCCATCGTATTCAATAAATGAAACCCATATTTGACGACCCGCGCCTGATTCCAATCGCCGAGAAAGTGAACGCCGGCATGCGCCTCGACTTTCAGGACGGCGTCACGCTGTACCGCTCGCCCGACATCCTCGGCGTCGGCTGGATGGCGAACCAGGTGCGCGAACGCCTGCACGGCGACAAGACCTATTTCAATGTGAACCGCCACATCAACCCCACCGATGTGTGCGTCGCCAGTTGCCGTCTGTGCGCGTTCGGCAAACGCGCCAAGGATCCCACGGCCTACACCATGTCCCTCGAACAGGTGTGGGAGCGCGCCGGCCACGGCGTGAGCGAAGCGGTCACCGAGTTTCACATCGTTGGCGGCCTGCATCCAGAGCTGACGCTCGACTGGTACTGCGAAATGCTGCGCGGCCTGAAGGAGCGCTATCCGCAAGTTCACTTGAAGGCGTTCACGATGGTGGAGATCGGCTACCTCGCCAACCGCGCCAAGATCGGCGTCCTGGAAACACTCACTCGCCTGCGCGACGCCGGCATGGATTCGATGCCCGGCGGCGGAGCCGAAATTTTCAGCGAGCGCGTCCGCCGCATCATCTGCGACCACAAACTCACCGGGGAGCAGTGGATCGAGGTCGCGCGCACCGCGCATAAGCTGGGCGTGCATTCCAACTGCACGATGCTCTATGGCCACATCGAGACCGAAGAGGATCGCGTCGATCATCTTGTGAAACTGCGCGCGCTGCAGGACGATACGAAGGGCTTCCAGACGTTCATCCCCCTGGCGTTTCACCCCGCCAACACGGCCCTGGAACATATCCCCACCACCACAGGCTTCGACGACATCCGCGAAATCGCCGTGTCCCGGCTGATGCTCGACAATATCCCGCACATCAAGGCGTATTGGATCATGATGACGCCGCGCATCGCGCAAATCGCGCAACGCTTCGGCGCCGACGATCTGGACGGCACTGTGATCGAGGAGAAAATCTATCACGACGCCGGCGCGACGACGAGCCAGAACCTTCGCCGAGGCGAGCTTCTTCGGCTAATCCGCGAAGCGGGCCGCGAGCCGGTAGAGCGCGATACGCTGTATCGTCCCGTCGAGCGCGCGGAAAACGTCTTCACCGTGCTGGTATAGTCGATTCCCGCATCCAGCTGCAACCGGACGCGCGCGTCACGCATCCAAGAACACAGTTAACGTAGTTCAGGGACGAGGTTTCTCAAACGGCACATTGAGCCGGCGGAGATCTTTCTTCCCTTTTGAAAACGCGACCTAGGGCAGTCACACTGCCACTCTTTCACGAAATTCGGAAGAGGATACGTGTGTCTGCCCGGTCTAAAAAATATGCTTCAGGAGAAAACAACATGAAAACTACATCTTTCTTGACTTTGAGCATTCTCGGATCGGCAGCATTATTGTGCGCGCAGGAAGTTTCGACACCTGTCGTGGAGGTCGGCGGCAGCTATTCTTATATGCGAGTGAATCCCGGCGGCGGCCTTTCTTCCTATAACACCAATGGAGGCTTCGGCACGGTGGAGTACAACCTGAACAAAGTGGTCGGCGTTGTGGCCGAACTGGGTGGGGATCATGTAGGCACTTCGAACGGCCTCACGTTGAACAACACGACTTTCAGCTATCTGTTTGGTCCGCGCTTCAACTGGAGGCTGGCGCGTTTCACGCCCTACGTGCAGACCCTGGTGGGCGGCGAGCGCTTCTCTTCCGCCTTCAACCCCGTCACCGGCGCGTCGGCGTCAGGAGTCTCACAGAACAACTTCGCCGTAGCGATCGGCGGCGGCATTGACTACAACCTGAACAAGCGCATCGCACTGAAACCGGTTCAGGTGGAGTATGTGATGGCCCAGGTTCCGCAGACCGGCACGAACTTCACCTTCACCCAAAACAACCTGCGCTACTCCGCAGGCGTGGTCTTCCGTTTCGGCTCGAAGTAATTGGCCAAAGGGCCGGCAGTCGCTCGCCGGCCCCTTTTTTCAAAACCAACTAGTTTTGGGCAGCAGGCGGACCGCGACGTGCCGCGCCGGCCGGAGCAGGACCACCGGGGCCGCGACCCATGCCCGGACCGCCCATCAGCATTTCGATGTGGTCGCCCAGTTGTGTCTTCTGGTCCGCCGTTAACGTCGAATAGATCTTCGCCGCAGCTTTGGCCTGGCTGGCGATCTGCTGCTGATGCACGTTGGCGATGCTGGCGCTGATTGTGTCGATCTGATCCGTCGCGCCGGACTTGATCGCGGCGTGAAGCTGCGTGTTGAGAGTGTGCATCTGCTCACCTAAGCCCTGGGTAGCCACCCGATGCTCCTGCAAGGCAGTATGGACTGCGTTCTGCTGGGTCGCGTTCAGGTTCAGCGTCTTTGTCAGGCGAGCCTCGGTGTCCGGTCCAGCGGGTCCACCGCCGGGGCGGCCAAAGTTCGCGCGGCCCTGGGCGAACATCAATCCAGTGGCAGCGATCGAAACCAAGAGGAACTTAATTTTCATAGTGTCGGGGTTTAACTCCTTCATCCCTCAAGACGAACTCGTCTCTCAGGCGGATTACAAACGCTCCGATAATTTGTGCAACGCGGGCTCCATTTCCTGCGTCGAACCCAAGACCTGGGCGAATAGATCGCCCACGCGCTCGAACCGGGCCTGGGCGTTGCGGATGGTGAACTGATCCGGCCGGAGCCGCGGCGTGACTTCGCGCCAGGCGAGGGGCGTGGCCACCGGGGCTCCGGGATAAGCCCTCACAACATAAGGAGCCGAAATTGTTTTGCCTCGGGCAATTTGCTGCCAGTCGAAATAAACTTTATTCTTGTCACGCTTAGAGACGGAGCGAGGGGTGGTGAACAGATCGGGGCGCTCGGCGGCGACCAGGTGGCAAAGAAGCTCGGCCAGCGAACGGACCTGTTCATAGCTATAGCGCGGGGCGAGCGGCACGAAGATATGCATGCCGTCGCCGCCAGTCGTTTTCGGATAACCCTCCAGCTCCACCAACTCCAGCTTGGCGCGGACCACCAGCGCCGCTTCGACGATCCTCTCGTAGCCGCAGTCACGGCTAAGGCCCGGGTCGAGGTCGATCAGCATGTAATCGGGGTGGTCCAACGAGCCGATACGGCTCATCCAGGGATTATGGTCGATACACCCGAGGTTGACCAGAAACAGGAGCGTGGCTCGGTCGTCGCCGATCACAGAGCGGTTTCCGTCCGCCTCCGCAGTGCGCAGCCACTTCGGGAAGCTCGGCGAGACCTCTTTCTGGAAGAAATAATCCTCCTCGATCCCATTGGGGTATCGCTTCAAGGAAAGCGGCCTATCTTTAAGATAGGGAAGAATTAATGGAGCGACAGCGTCGTAGTAATTGATCAGGTCGCGCTTGGCGATGCCGTCTTTCGGGTAATACAGCTTATTCAGGTTGGTGAACTTCAGGCGGTGACCGTCGATGGTGAGGATCTCTTCGTTCTTCGATGGGTCGAGCAACATCTTAAGCTCCTCTGGCTGATCGCGGGTACATTCATTAGGATCGATATCGGGGCGGAGGCCGACCCAAACGGGAGCGCGCAGCCTCCCGTCATCCGTCCAGTTGGAAAATCGAATTTCGCAGACAGTTTCCGGGCGGGTCCAGATGACGCCTTTCTTGGGCAGATCCTTTTCGGGTTCCAGGGGGCATTTGTCCGTGGCCAGAGGCTTCAGGATCGCGTGGATCGCGTCCATTTTGCGGCGGTCGAAGCCGGTGCCGACATTCCCGGCCCACTTCAGCTTGCCGTGGTCGTAAATGCCGAGAGCGAGGGCGCCGAAGGGCTCGCGTTCTCCCTTGATCATGCCGCAGAGGACGAACTCGTCGGTAGTGGCCAGTTTGAATTTCAGCCAGTCCGAGGTGCGGCGGGACTCGTAGAAGCTCGATCCCCGCTTGGCGACAATACCCTCCAGGCCCTGGGCTTTGGCGGCTTCCAGAAGCTCCGCACCGGAGTCTTGGAAATGCTCGGAATAGCGAATGATTTCATTTGGTTGTAGGATTTTCTTCAACAATTTCTTGCGTTCGATGAGAGGCTCCCCGCGCAGGTCGCGGCCGTCCAGATAGAGCAGGTCGAAGAGGAAAATCACCACTGGGACGCTGCGCGAAAGGGTTGCGATGGCGCTTTCGCCGGAGACCGTGATACGGCGCTGGAGCAGTTCGAAGCTGGGCAGGCCGCGTTCGTCCAAGGCGGCGATTTCGCCGTCGAGAATGGCCTCCTTTGCCTTGATGCGATGCGGGAGGATCGACAGCTCAGGGTATTGGCGCTCCATGGCGTTGCCATTGCGCGAAACTAGGCGCAGACGGCCGTCCTGGACGTAACAGATGGCGCGGACGCCGTCCCACTTAATCTCGTAGAGCCAGTCATCGCCTTTGGGCATCGGCTCCTTGCCGATCTGGGCGAGCATCGGGGAAACTTCGGGAAGCGGTGCGGGCTCTCCGGTTCGCAGAGAGCTTTTCAGGCCCTGGGCGATCTCCTCCTGGGACCGACCGGTGAGAGCGGAGTAGGCGTAATCCTCGGGATTCCAGCCGGGGTGGGCGCTTGCATCCTTCTTTTTGATGAGCAGCCATTCGTTACCTTTGCCGCGTTTGGTGCGGACGATGGCGAACTCGCCGTTGAGCTTTTCTCCTGTCAAACGAAACTTGAAATCACCGCGCGCAAGTTGCTGTTCAGCCGACGCTTCACCGAGCAGTTCGTAAGTCCCGCGATCCCACAGCATGACGCTGCCCGCGCCATAATTACCCTTGGGGATGACACCCTCGAAGCCTCCGTATTCGAGCGGATGATCCTCCACCATCATGGCGAGGCGCTTCACTGCCGGGTCAAGCGTGGGGCCCTTGGGCACAGCCCAGGATTTCAGCGCGCCGTCGACCTCCAGGCGGAAGTCGTAATGCAGATGCGTGGCGTGGTGGCGCTGAACGCAGAAGGTGGGCGAGCCGCGCCGTGGCCTTGGCGCCGAGGGCTCGGGTTCCGGGGTTTTATCGAAGGAGCGCTTCTCGCGATATTTTTGAATTGACAAAATCCCTCAAAAATGTTTGGGTTATAGTATTAGAGCGGTATCAACGCATGAGGTGAGCATATGGCGTCCACTGTCTGGAAGGGTCATCTGACATTCGGGCTGGTTTCCTTCCCTGTCAGATTGTACAGCGCGGCGAGGAGCGAGAGCATCAGCTTCAACCAGCTCCACAAAGCCGATGGCTCGCGAGTGAAACAGGTGCTGTATTGCGCCGCGGAGGATAAGCCGATCCCGCGCAGCGAAATCGTCAAGGGATACGAGTACGAAAAGGACCGCTACGTCGTGATCGAGGATGAGGATGTCAAGAAGGTGGCTCCGCAAACGGCCAAGGTGATGGAGATCCTGGAATTCGTGCCGGCGGATCAGGTGGACCCGATCTATCTGGAGACCTCTTATTTCATGGCTCCCGATGAGGCGGGCGAAAAGCCGTACGCGCTCTTGTTCGACGCGCTCAAGAAGGGCTCGCGCCTGGGCGTGGCCAAACTCGCGATGCACAACCGCGAGCACATCGTCATCCTGAGGCCGGGGAAAAACGGCGTGCTGATGCACACGATGTATTACTCGCATGAAATCCGCAAAGTGGATGAATTCCGGACGGATCTCAGCCTGGTGAAGGATAAGGAACTGGCGCTGGCGCAGAGCCTGATCGAGGCGCTGGCCGCGGATTTCGAGCCGGACAAGTACAAGGACAACTACCGCGAGAATCTGCTGCAGATGATCGAGGCGAAGAAGGCCGGAGCAGAAGTGGTCGCCACGCCGGAGCCCGCGCAGGCCAAGGTGGTGGACATCATGGAGGCTCTGAAGGCGAGCCTCGCGATGGCCAAGAAGCCGGCCGCGTCGGAGACGGCGGTGGTGGAGGAAGTGAAGCCGGCGAAGAAGAGAGCGAGAGGGTAGCTCCAATAATCGATCTCAAGTACAACCTGACGATTGAGGCGACCGAGGATCCGGCGTTCTTCAGCTTTTACTCCGCGGAATTGGTAGGCTTCACCGGAGTCGGACACTCGATTGAAGACTGTTTTTACCAAGCCAAATGGGGCATGGAGGAACACGTGAGCCTCCTCGAACAACAAGGATGGCCGGTGCCTATTCCGAATCCAAATCCGCGCGTGTTGATCGAGAATAGCGCTCCGGTAAGCGTTCCTTAACTCAGAGATCTGTTACGTAGTCGGCTCGCGATTCGCTACGTAGAAGGTTCACCTCAGCAACGCGCGGAGCCGTTGGACTTCGGGCGTGGACTGGATGGCTGGAAGCGAGGCCGGGCGCGGATCGAGAAGGAGCGATTTAAGAAAGAGCTTCGCGGCGGAGTCTCGCTGCTTCGCGATTTCTTCGAGATAGGCGAAATCGTAGCGGATCAGCTGCTCAATCGTGGGCACCTTTGCAGGGCCGATCGGATCAATGGCCTCCAGCGCGAGAAAATCCTCCGGAGGAATTCTCTGCATGCCGCAGCGCGCATCCCGCAACGCAAAGGGCCCGTGCATGGAAGTGCCAGCGTAAGTCGCGCTGCAATCAAAGCTGCCTAGGTCGATGTCCTCCCCGTACAAGCGGATATTCAACGACACGTTGATGCCCCTACCATCCACTGTTGTTACGCCGGTCTCTCTCCTGCTGAAACCGCCGACCCCAGTGCTCCAACCGGACGACACCGTCGAAAACACCTCCTTCCAGCGCGGCTGGGTGAGGTCGTACCAAATTTCACGCTCCTCATCGACGCCGCTGCCGCGAGTTCCCTGGGCCCATAACAGCAGGAATGGTACGGCCCCCGCTCGGCGCAGTTCGTGGCGGGGAGGGTGATTCCAGATGTACGCAAGCTGGATTCCCGCATAGTTCCATGCACCGCCGGCCCGCCCGAAGTAACGAAGATAGGCATCGAAGTTTGAGCCGCCATGGATCAGAAGGATGGTCTGATCCGGATCGACGACGCTGATCAGTTCCGCCTCGCACTCAGACGCAAGCGAGTTCTGCTTGCCGCAGACAGGCACATCGACGCCTAGGGATTTGAAAAACGGCCGCCAGTCGTGATCCCGGTGCGAGTCGATGAATCGCGCCAGATCGCAGGGATTCTTCGCGGCGCGGACAATCTCTTCACTCTGCGAAGGAGATGTAGCTTGCGCAAGCAGCAGAACGGCGACGGCCAGGCTCACCCAAATATTTTATCGCCCTTCGGAACCGGGAGTTTCCAAATGGATCACTTGCCCAGGTCTCACCTTCGCGATTACTGCCCGCATGTCCGAGAGTATCAGGGCGAAGTCTTCCAGCCGATTACTCTTGACGCGTGCAACGACGAAACCGATAGCAAACTGTCTTAGATCCTGCTCCCGTTCCATCTTCTGATCGATCGTGACGAAGACGTCAAAATTCTTTTCGGCAAAGCGCAGCAACGGGCCGTCCTTGCTGCTTCGCCATCCCGTTTCCGGAACTGTCTTCACCGCATGGCCCGCGAGCGCCAGTTTCAGCCTGGCACCGGCAAGCATTCGTCTTAGAGGACACGCACTCGAGCAGCCGCTCTTTCGCGAGTTCAATGAACTTCAATGCCTGAGCGCGGCTGACGGTTGGGAAATCCTCCAGGAATTCCTCAATGGTAGAGCCGCCCTCCCAGTGGTCGATCAAGGTTTGGATCGGCACCCGCGTTCCGCGGAAGCATGGCGCGCCGCTCATGCGCTCCGGGTCGACCCAAACTACTTCGTCAAGGGCGATTCGCTGTTCCTGCGTCATACCTCGATTCTAATTCAAGCCGTAGCAGGCCGCTCCGGCACTGGATCGCCATCCTCGATCAGGCCCTCAACTCAAATCGCATCGCGGATGTTCTGCTCGATCTCGGCGAGCGTTTTCCCGGTTGAAACGCAGCCGGGAAGGTCCGGAACGTAGGCGGAGTAGTTATTTGGTCTTTTTTCAATCACCGCAATAAATTTCATTTTAGCTCCCGTCGTTACGGCCGCCGATAAACACGGATGAACGCCGATTTGTGTTTATCTGTGTTCATCAGCGGCTAATTTCAACAACTCCTCCGCATAGAACGCCCCCGCCGGCGTCTCCTCGTGCTTAAAGAAGACGAACACGTCCCGGAGGCGGTGGACGCGAGCCGCGATCTCGGCTCGCTCCTCGGGTGAGTAATCGTCCTTGCGCAGGCGGACGTAGACGAAGCTCGCGGTGACCGCCTCCGGCACCTCGAATTTCTCTGACTCGGCGAGGCACAAGGCGACACCGTGCTTGGCGAGCAGGGCGTTCACCTCATCGGTTAACCAGGTCTTATTGCGAAATTCGAAGGCGATGCGGATGTCGCACGGCAGTTTGTCTAGAAACGCCGCGGGCAAGGGCGGGTCGGCCTAGGAATTCGGAGGCAACTGGAACAGCGCGGCGGTGGAGGAGGAAGTGAAGCCGGCGAAAAAGAGGGCGAGAGGGTAGGCTCGTTCTGCGATCTCAGCGTCTCTGCGTGAAATCTACTTCTGAAACCAGCTGAGCCCAGCCGGCAGCTCCGCCGACGCATAGTCAACATGGATCACGCGCCGATGAGAAGGCACGCTCGATGCTGAAGACGCATGGAGCAACAGAGGACGCATCAGGAGGACCCCGCCGGCGCGGACAGGGCAGCTAACGCTTCGCGCTATGGCCGTGATCTCGCCGATCTTTTCCACGCTCAAGCGTCCGATCGCGTGCGAGCCCGGAATCACCCGCACCACGCCGTTTTCTTCGTGACAGTCGTCCAGGTGGATGCGTACGGCGAGCATTTTTTCCAGAATGTCCACCGGGGGCTGCACGTGAACCACTCCGGCCTTGACGGACCACGGGCCGTAGCCGTCGAGATCCACTCTTTGCTGCACCGCTATCGACAGATCCTGGTGCCAGGGAACCTTCCAGTTCGCATCCGGAGTCTTGTCGAAGAGCGTCCCACGGACCGCTCTTGCGTCGGCTCCGAGAACGGGCTCGACGAGGTCCCGGATCGCCTGTGATTCGGCGAGGCGGGCGACGGCGCCCAAGGCAAGCAGATTGCGGATGCCTCCGCGGCCGTGTTCCAGGTGAGAGCCGGTCGCAGCGATCAGCGTCGCGATTGCGGCATCGGGCAGAACTTTTTCGGTTACCGCAAAGCCGTCCGCTGCGATTTGCCGTTGGTGCAACACGATTCGATTTTAGATCAAGCCGCCGTTACTTCCACTTCACCGATCTCGTGAAAAGGCTCAGGAACGGCGATGCCACATTCGCGCATCGCTTCCAAGTGAGCCTGGATCGCTTCGCGGATTAACTGCTCGGCCTCGCTTCGACTGGAGCCAACTGCAATACAACCGGGAAGATCGGGGACGAAAGCGCCCCAGGAGGTCGGACCCTTTTCATAAATGACCGAATAACGCACGTTCATTTCGACTCCAATCCAGAATCCTTCAAGATCGCTCTCAACGTGCCCGTCGGCACGTCCTCGCCGGGTTTTCCCGCCGCAGTTACTAGTCTGGGTTTCCCGGAGTTCTTGTAAATGCGGTGGCTTCCAGCCGTTCGAACGTGCTGCCACCTTCTGATTCTAACAGGCGTATAAGGTCTCGTACCTTCATCTCTCCGCCTTCAACAACTCCTCCGCATAGAACGCCCCCGCCGGCGTCTCCTCGTGCTTAAAGAAGACGAACACGTCCCGGCCGTCTGCGCGCAGGCGATGGACCCGAGCCCCGATCTCGGCTCGCTCCTCGCGCGAATAATCATCCTTGCGCAGGCGGACGTAGACGAAGTTCGCCGTGACCGCTTCCGGCACCTCGAATTTCTCCGATTCGGCGAGGCACAGCGCGACTCCGTGCTTGGCGAGCAGGCCGTTCACCTCATCCGTGAGCCAGGTTTTGTTGCGAAATTCGAAGGCGATGCGGATATCGCGCGGCAGCTTTTCCAGGAACGCCGCGAGCAAAGGCGGATCGGCCTTGAAATTCGGAGGCAACTGGAACAGCACCGGACCCAGGCGGCGCGTGGCCCGCAGCGGGTCGATGGCGCGGAAAAAGATTTCGGTAAATTCGGATTCGCGCAGGCGGTTGATGTGGGTGATGCGCTGGTGAGCCTTGCAGGCGAACAGGAACCCTTCGGGCGTGGCGCTCACCCAGTTTTCGAGCGTCGAGGCCTTGGGCAACTGCCGGAACGTGTAGTTGATCTCCACCGCGTTCAGCCGCGCGGCGTAGTGATTCAGGAAGTTTTTCGCGGCCAGTTTCTGCGGATAAAAGTCCGGTTTCCAGCTCGGGTAGGCGAAGCCCGAGGTCCCTGCGTAGAGGAGGCTCATACGAGCCACTGTACACTGAAAGGATCGTGCCGGAAATAATCAAGAAGCCGAAAAAGAGCCAGTCCGAGCGTCTACGCGAGCTCTGGCCGGACATCCGCGAAATGGTGATGCCACGGCGATCCCTGCTGGGCTTCGGGTTCCTGCTGATGGTGGTCAACCGTTTAGCCGGACTGGTGCTGCCCGTTTCGACGAAATACCTTGTCGACAACGTGGTGACCAAACACCAGACCCAGATGCTCACGCCAATCGTCCTGGGCGTGCTCGCCGCGACGCTGATCCAGGGAATCACGTCGTTCTCCCTGACGCAACTGCTCTCGAAAGCCGCACAACGGCTCATCGCGGAGCTGCGGCGCAAAGTGCAGCAGCACATCGGACGCCTTTCAGTGAGCTACTACGACGCCAACAAGAGCGGTGCTCTGGTATCCCGCATCATGAGCGATGTGGAGGGCGTGCGCAACCTGATTGGCACGGGCTTGGTGGATTTTGTCGGCGGATTGATGACGGCGGTCATCGCGCTGGTAGTGCTGATGACGATCAGCGCGCTGATGACGGGCCTGACGCTGGCATTTATCATCGCCTTCGCACTGGCGCTGTCGCAGGCGTTCGGCAAGATCCGGCCTATTTTTCGTGAGCGAGGCAAGATCAACGCCGAAGTGACTGGCCGCCTCACCGAATCGCTGGGCGGCGTGCGCGTCATCAAGGGCTATCACGCCGAGGAACGCGAAGCGAAGGTGTTTGCGGGTGGCGTGCAACGGCTGCTGGACAACGTGATCAAGTCGCTGACGGCGATGTCCCTGATGGGGCTTTCGGCCACCGTGCTGATGGGCATCGTCGGCGCGGTGGTGATGTACATCGGCGCGAAGGAGATCGGCGCGGGCACGCTCACCCTGGGCCAGTTCATGGAGTTCACCGCGCTGCTGGCGTTCCTGATCGCGCCGGTGGTGCAGATCGTCAGCATCGGGACGCAGTTGACCGAGGCGTTTGCAGGACTGGAACGCACGCGCGAGGTGCTGCGCGAGCGGCCGGAAGATCTGGACCCGAAGCGCACCGTAGCACTGGGGACCATCAGCGGGCTTATAGAATTTGAGCACGTCAGCTTCTCTTATGAAAAAGACAAGCAGGTGCTGTTCGACGTGAGCTTCCGCTCCGAGCCGGGAACGGTGACGGCGCTGGTGGGCTCGTCGGGCTCGGGCAAGTCGACGATCATTTCACTGGTGGCCGCGTTTCACGTTCCCTCCGAAGGCCGCGTGACGGTGGACGGCGTGGATCTTTCCACCGTGCGTCTGGACACGTATCGCACGCAACTGGGCGTTGTTCTGCAGGACACCTTCCTGTTCGACGGCTCCATCGAGGAAAATATTGCGTTTGCGCGGCCCGACGCGACCAAGGAACAGATCATGAACGCGTGCCGCATCGCGCGCGTGGACGAGTTCGCCGAGAATTTCGAGCAGAAGTACGACACCATCGTCGGGGAGCGCGGCGTGAAACTGTCAGGAGGCCAGCGCCAGCGGGTCTCGATCGCTCGCGCAATCCTGGCCGATCCGCGCATCCTGATTCTGGACGAAGCGACGTCGAGCCTCGATTCCGAGTCTGAGGCGCTGATTCAGGAGGGCTTGAAGTACCTCATGAAAGGCCGAACGACATTTGTGATTGCGCACCGCCTGTCGACGATCCGCCGCGCCGAGCAGATTCTGGTGGTCGAATCCGGGCGAATTGTCGAGCGAGGCACGCACGAGACGCTATTCGAGCAGCACGGCCGCTATTGGGATCTGTACACGCGCCAGCACGGCCTGGAGTCGAATCTGTTCCTGGCGCCGGGCGAGGGCGACGTGGTGGAAGACAGGGGTCCGAGCAAGGAAGCCAAGGAAGCAGGTATCGCGGACGCGATGCGGCTGCTCAGGTAGCAGTAACTCTAAAATCCGATACCAACTAAGAATGCAACCTGGTTGCGATTGGAGTCAACCACGGTGTCGAAATTCTTCAACGCGTAGCCTGTATAGCGAATTTCCGGCGTTATGTGGAGCACCAGCGCGTGAATAGCCACTCCCGCACCGAGCGCGATGCCGAAGTTTGTGTTGTGATTCTGGCTGACAACCAGGCTCTGGATGTCCGACAGGTGGCTGAAACTCACGCCCCCGTCGATAAAGGGCCGCACCGGGCCGTTCAGCAGGTGATATTTCAGCAGAATCGGAAATTCCCAACTCGAGGCTGAGGTGGACGTGGTTTGCGATCTGAACGTGTAGCCCCGATGCAATGCGTCGACTTCGAGAGCAAATTTCGCCGGCAAACGCACTTCGCCATAAAACCCGATTTCGTAATCGCTGGCGCTTGCGGGAGGATAGGACAGGTTTTGCGCCGTCGTAATAGCATCCGTCAAAGGCACTCCGATCTTGAGTCCACCTGTGACGGGCTGCGCCGCGGCGCCAATGGCTAAAACAAAAAGGCAAAGAAATGTTTGAAACAGCCTCATGCTTTCAGGATACTTCAGAGCAGGTGAAACGTTACACTCACCTGCGCCGGCGCGGCCACCGGACGCCCGTTCGCCAGGGCAGGCTTGAAGATCCATTTCTCGACGGCAGCCATCGCCTTTTCATCGAGCCCCAGGCCGAGGCTCCGCAGCACCCGGATGTTCGACACGCGGCCGTTGGCGTCGATCTGGATTGACAGCAGCACCGTGCCCTGATACCGCGCCTTTCGGGCGTCCTCTGAGTATTCGGGCTCCTCGGAGTGAATCAATTTCGGCTCCTGCGTGATGCCGAGCAACTTATACGAAATCGGCCCGGAGTGGTTTCCCTGCCCCGGACCGGCGCTGTTTCCAATACCTGGGCCAAGGCCGCTGCCGATGCCAAGGGGTCCGCCTGGCCCTCCGGAGGGCGGGCCGATCTGTCCCAGGGGATCGCCGATCTGCGGCGCGGAGATATTGATCTCCGGCGCTTCGAGCATCGCCTGCGCCACTGGCAGTTGAGGATGCTCGATGCGCACAGCCATGGGAGGCACGAAGATTCTCGTCACCGCGCGCGGCGGAGCCTGGCCTCGTGAAGCAGGCAAAGGATTGCGTTGCCCTCCCCCGCCCTCATGCGCCCTGGGCCTTGGGGCGAGCATTACGAAGTGATCGGGGCGATGTTTTGCCGCTTCTCGCGCCGGTGGAATCGATGCAAGCAGCAAAAGTAAACAAATACCGCCTACATGGATCGCCAGCGAAACAGCAAGAGGCGATTTTCGCATGCCGATTTCATCTGCACGTCGCCTGCCGCCTCTATGATAAAGAAAATACGGCGAGCGCGCGCATCATCCTCATCACATCCGCGCCACAGGTGTGCCGTTATTTCTGCGTTCGGGCCGCCGCTGTGGCCAGTTCGTCGCAGCGATTATTGTCGTCGTGATCGGCGTGGCCCTTGGTCCAGGTCCAATGCATTTTGTGCTTCGAGACTAACTCGTCGAGCGCCATCCAAAGATCCTGATTCACCACCGGCTTCTTGGCCGACGTTTTCCATCCGTTACGTTTCCAGCCCTTGATCCAGGTGCTGATGCCGTTCTTCAGATACTCGGAATCGGTGACAACCTCCACTTCGCACGGCTCGCGCAGGGCGCGCAGACCCTCGATGGCGGCGGTGATTTCCATGCGATTGTTGGTGGTGTGCGGCTCGGATCCGGACATTTCTTTTTTCTTGTCGCCGAAGCGGAGGATACAAGCCCATCCCCCCGGCCCCGGGTTGCCGAGGCAGGCACCATCGGTAATTAATTGCACTCTTTTCATCTCTTCTATGATAGGGATAGTGCCCGAGCTCGAACAGAAACCAGGCGCGGACGGCCGTCAGCCCCTGGTGCTGATCCCGGTCACGGCGGAGGATGAAGCCCGCCGTAAAGTCCGTGTTCGATGGACGATCATCGCCGGTATTATCGCGGCTCTGTCCCTGACAGGCTTCCTGTACAAACGCTACACCGATCCGTTGAACGCAAAAGAATCCTTCGACGCCGGCACGCGATTGTACAAGATCGCCCGCTACAATCAGGCGATTCTTTCCTTCGACCGCGCGATCGCCCTGCAGCCCAATATGGCCGAGGCGTACCTGATGAGGGGAAAATCCTTCGTAGGCGACGCGAAGCCGGAGCGTTCCCTGGCCGATTTCTCAAGAGTGATTGAGCTTCGCCCTGGAGATCCTGCCGGATGGGTCGCGCGCGGCTTGGCATTCCTGGAACTGAACAAGTTCGCAGAAGCGATCTCGGACGCATCTCAGGCGATCGCCGTCAGCCCGCGGGAGGCGATCGCCTTCAATTTGCGCGGCACGGCCATGCGCAAGAGCGGCGATGCGAAAAAGGCTCTGGAAGACTTCAATCGCGCCGTGGAACTGGAGCCGAACGCCGACAATTACTACCAGCGCGGCGCAACCTATCAATTGTTGGGGGAGCATCGCCTGGCCATCGCCGACTTCGACAAGGTGATCGAAATCATCCCCGACCTCGGCAATGCGTTCTATGCTCGCGCGGCATCCAAGCGGGCGCTCGGCGATCGCAAGGGGGCGGACGCCGACCACCGCCAGGGCCGCGTTCTAGACAGCCACTAAGAGTTCGCGCTCGAAAAACGCGTCCACCATGCCCAGGATCTGGGGCGCTTCGGTGGCTTTGTAAATCTCCACGCGCAGATGGGATCCGTTGCGCACGCCGTGCGTGAAATACGTGGCGAACTGCTTCATCTTGCCTACGGCGTCGGGCGAATCATGATCCACCAGCATGGCGTAATACCGGCGCATGATCTCGTAGCGGTCCCGCTCGGAGGGCGTGAAGTACGCGCCCGTGCGCACATATTCGTCGATCTGGCGGAAAATCCAGGGATTGGACGAGGCCGCGCGGCCCACCATCACCGCGTCGCAGCCGGTTTCCTTCACCATGCGCACAGCGTCTTCCGGCGTCGTAATATCGCCGTTGCCGATCACGGGAATCTTGACGGCAGCCTTCACTTCGCCGATGCGGGTCCAGTCGGCCTTGCCGGCGTAGCCCTGCTCGCGCGTGCGCGGGTGCAGGGCGATGGCCTGCAGGCCGCAATCCTCGGCCAATTTCGCCATGTGGACAGATACCAATTCACGGTCGTTCCAGCCCGCGCGGAATTTCATGGTCAGCGGAATCGTGATCGCGCCGCGAACGGCTTTCAGCAGGCGCTCGACCAGTGGCAGATCGCGGAGCAAGCCGGATCCTCCGTTGCACGTCACCACCTTCTTCACCGGGCAGCCGAAGTTGATGTCGACGACGTCGAAGCCGCGGTCCTGGCAGTGGCGCGCGGCGTCGGCCATGATCTGCGGATCCGCTCCGAAGAGTTGAGCGGAGATCGGATGCTCGTCGGGATCGAAATAGAGATAGCGGAAGGTGCGTCCCGGACGAGCCTTTCCCTTGGAAATCGCCACCACGCCGTGGGAACTGGTGAACTCGGTCATGATCAGCCCGCAGCCGCCCTGGGCGCGAATCAGCCGCCGGAAGACAGTATCGGTGACGCCCGCCATGGGGGCGAGCACCGTCGCCGGGGCGATCGGCACAGGACCGATTTGGAAGTTTCTCGGAAACACCTATTTTAAGTGTAACGTGAGGGCCTCACGGCCCCAAATGAGACGCCGGGGTTTATTGGCGCTTCAGCAAGCGGACCGAGTTGTTGCCCGAATCCGTGAAATACACGTTGCCGGAAGGCGTTACTGCCACAGTCTTCGGATTATTCATCTCCGCGAATGTCGCGATGCCGCCGTCGCCCGTGTAGCCCTGGACGCCGTTGCCCGCGATGGTCGAGACAAGACCGTTCGGCGGGAACAGGCGGACGGCGTTGTTGCCGCTATCGGCCACGTACACGTTGCCCTGCGCGTCCACAGCGATGCCGGTCAGCTGGCTGAACTCCGCAAAGGATGCGAGGCCGCCGTCGCCGGTATAGCCGAGCGTCCCGTTACCCGCGATGGTATTGATCGTTCCCTTCGAGATCTCCCGCACCGCGCCGTTGTTGGAATCGGCCACGAAGATATTGCCGAAAATGTCCACTGCGATGCCGACCGGATTGTAGAACACGGCCGATGCTGCGGGGCCGCCATCGCCCGCATACCCGACGGTGCCGTTGCCAGCGATCGTACTGATTACGCCGGTTGAAGCGTTCACCTCACGAATCCAGCCAAAAAAATCGGCGATATAGAGATTACCCGCGGAATCGAGCGCCAGGGCGAACGGGGCCATCAGCTTCGCCGAGGTTGCCGGGCCGCCGTCGCCCGAAAATCCCTGCTTGCCGCCCGTGCCGGCGACGGTGGAGATTACTCCCGACGGAGTCACTTTGCGCACCACAGAGTTGTTCGAATCGGCGATGTACAGGTTGCCCGCAGCATCCACGGCGAGGCCGGCAGGCTGGCTCAGCTGCGCGCTGGTGGCCGCGCCTCCATCGCCCCCGAAGCCCGAATTTCCGTTGCCCGCGTAAGTAGAAATCGTGCCGTTCGACGAGACCATCCGCACGCGATTGTTCAGAAAGTCAGAAATATAAACATTACCCGCGTTATCGACCACGACGCCGGCGGGACCGCTCAACTGCGCCGAAGTCGCGGAGCCCCAGTCGCCGCCGAAGTTGCCCTGGCCGTTTCCGGCGATGGTGGAGATGTTCCCGCCCGAGATCTTGCGGATGCGGTTGTTCCAGCGGTCCGCCAGATACACGTTGCCCGAGCCGTCGACGCAGATGCCGCGTGGAGCGGAAAGCTGCGCACTCAGCGCCGGCCCGCCGTCGCCCGCGAATCCGTAGCCGCTGTTGCCGGCGAACGTGGTGATTACACCCTTCGTCACCTTCCGAATCCGATTGTCGGCATAGGTTGCGATGTAAAGGTTGCCCGAGGAATCGATGGCGACGCCCGCCGGACCGGCCAGGTAGGCCGATGTGGCCGGACCCCCATCGCCCGAGTAGCCGAAGTGCAACGTCGGCACGTTGGAGACAATGGCTGTCGCTCCCGCCACTGTGGTAATGATGCCGCTGGAGGCGGTGATCATCCGGACATTCGCGTTGTTGGTGTCGGCGATGTAGACGTTGTTATTCGAATCGACGGCCACATCCAAAGGCCCGTAGAGATTCGCCGCGACGGCAGCTCCTGTATCGCCGGAAAAGCCCGGCGCCGTCGGTCCCAGCCCGGCGATCGTATTGATGATCCCGTTGGTGTTGACCTCGCGGATCGTGTTGTTCGCCGAATCGGCGATATACAGGTTGCCCGCGGCATCCACCGCGATTCCGACCGGCAGGTTAAGCTGTGCACCCACGGCCGCTCCCCCATCGCCGGTCCATCCAGAGGTCGGCTCCCCGTAGAGGACATTGCCCGCGTACACGTTGATATTGCCGTCGGGAGTGATGATGCGGATCAAACTATTGCCCGTATCGGCGACAAAGATGTTTCCCTTGAAATCCACCGCGACGCCGTTGGGGTTATTGAACTGCGCCTGCGTGGCAGGGCCGCCGTCACCCGCATAGCCAACCCGGCCGGTTCCCGCCAGCAGCGTGATCGTTCCGCTGCCAGACATCATAAACACGGCGTTCGACGCGGTGAAATAGACGTTACCCTTCGCGTCCACCGTAACCCGCTGCGGCTGGGTGAGCGGCGTCGAGAGCGCGGCCGATGGCGTCGGCGGCAGTGATCCACCGGCAATGGTCGAAATCAGGTACTGCGGCTGGGCGGCGGCCAGGCCGGCGAAGATGATTCCAAAAGCGAACGTCAGTCTAAAAGACAAAACTCTCTCCCACTCCAAAAACAACGCAACTACGATAGACGCGAGACACTTCTATTCTGGTACATTCGGAGTGCTCCGCGCCAGTCTGTATATTTTGGGAGACAGTGTGACTTGGAGTGTTCCTCACGGGCCTGCAGGCCCCAAAGCGGACGCATGGGGCTGTTCATTTTGGTACCCCCCGTTTCAAGCCCCATGCTTCAGCTTGGGGCTAGGAGCACTTATCGCACCGCGCCGAGGTTTTCGAGCGGCCAGTAGACAAACACAGCCTTGCCGTAGATATACTGCCTCGGTACCCAGCCCCAACTCCGGCTATCGTTCGAGGAGCTCCGGTGGTCGCCCAGCACGAAATACTGGTCCGCAGGAACAATGCGGCGGGGCATGGGAACGCGATCGCGATAATCGTCCGGAACGTAAGGCTCCGAGAGGGACTTCCCGTTCACAATGACCGTCCCATCAACGATTTCCACCGCATCGCCAGGGGTGCCGATCACGCGCTTGATGTAGGACTTGCTGGGATCGCCGGGGTAAAGGAACACGACGGTATCGCCGCGGCCGATGTCGGAGATGCCGAAGCGGTAGACGAACTTGTTGATAAAGATGCGCTCGTCGTTCTGCAAAGAAGGCATCATGCTGGTGCCTTCGACTTTCACCGGCTGATAGAGGAACAGGATGACAACGATGGCAATCAGCACGCTTAGGAACAGGTCCCGCAGCCAGGTGAGTGCGGCGGCGGCCGAATGCGTATGCTCCTCAGGAGGTTCCGGCGCGACTGTCTTCTCGTCCATACCTTACGAAAGTATAGACGAGGAAACGTCCGATTGGTTGCAGGGCTATAATTGGAAAATGTTCCAGATCACTCGCAGCGCCCCAGTCTACGATGTTGTCGTCATCGGGTCCGGTGCGGGAGGCGGCACGGTGACCAAGGTCCTGGCGGATCTTGGGATTAACGTGGCGCTTCTCGAAGCCGGCCCCGGTTTGAACCCAGAGAAGGACTTCAAGATGCTCGAGTGGCCTTACCAGGTCCCTCACCGTGGCGCCGGGGAGGGCGGTGCGAGCTACTTCGGAAAGGGCCGCGCATTCGGATTTTTCTCCGCACACGCCGGAGGCTGGCAACTGGAGGGCGAGCCGTACACGGTCGCCGAAGGGTCGAAATTCAACTGGTTCCGGTCCCGCATCGTCGGCGGCCGGACCAACCACTATGGGCGCATCTCGCTACGCTACGCCGATTACGACCTGAAGCCGTACTCGCGCGACGGCATCGGAACGGACTGGCCCATCTCGTACGAAGACATCGCCCCGTATTACGACAAAGCCGAGGCGTTCATCGGTGTCACGGGCTCCAAGGAAGGAATCCGCAGCGCTCCGGATGGAGTTTTCCAAAAATGCCCACCGCCCCGCGTTCACGAGGTGCTTATCAAGAAAGCTTCCGACAAGCTGGGCATACCATGCATCCCGAACCGCCTGGCGGTAATCACACAGCCGACGAACGGGCGTCCGGCCTGCCATTATTGCGGCCAGTGCGGGCGCGGCTGCATCCCTTCGTCGAATTATTCTTCCAGCCAGGTGCAGGTATTTCCGGCGATGAAGACCGGAAAAGTCACGCTGATCACCGAAGCAATGGCCCGCGAGCTGATCACCAACGATGAGGGCCGCATCACCGCCGTTTCCTACATCGACAAAAAGACGCGCACGGAGAAACAGATCAAGTGCCGCACCGTGGTACTGGCCGCGAGCTGCTGCGAGTCCACGCGGCTGATGCTCAACTCCAAGGGCAAGGGACACGAGAACGGCATCGGCAATTCCTCCGGGATGGTGGGCCGGTACTTGACCGACAACACCGGATTCAGCCTGGGCGCGAAAATTCCCGCGCTGGTCGGCATGCCTCGCCACAACGACGACGGCATGGGCGGCGCGCATCTCTACATGCCTTGGTGGCTTTGGGACAAGAAAACCGACTTCCCGCGCGGGTATCACATCGAGATCGGCGGCGGGTACAACATGCCCGGTATCGGGAGCTTCGCCGGCGTCTGCGCGCAGCATGAGGGCTACGGCGACTCGCTCAAGAAAGCGATCTACGACGACTACGGCACTCACGTCGGCTTCGCCGGCCGCGGCGAGATGATCCCCAACAAGGACACCTACTGCGAGATCGATCCGAACGTGGTCGACAAGTACGGCATCCCGGTGCTGCGCTTCCACTTCAAATGGACCGACGCCGAATACAAGCAAGTGGAGCACATGGAAAAGACCTTCGCGGACCTGATTGAGGCCATGGGAGGTACAGTCGTGAAGCGCAATCGTCCGGTGGAGGAAAAAATCTCGACCGGCGGCGACATTATCCATGAAGTCGGCTCCATCCGCATGGGTAACGATCCGAAGGAAGCGCCGCTGAACAAATATTGCCAGTCCAATGATGTGAAAAACCTGTTCGTGGCCGACGCCGCGCCCTTTGTCAGCAATCCGGACAAGAATCCGACGCTGACCATCGTGGCTTTGGCGTGGCGCACGGCGGAATATCTGGCGGAAGAAATGCGAAAGGGGAACGTGTAGTCATGGAGATTTCAAGACGCGAAGTTCTGGCGAAAATTTCCGCCGCGGCGATGGTTGGCCAAGTGAGTTTGGAGGCCGCACAGCACGTTCATGAGGAGGCGAAAGCGGCGGCGACGTCCACCGGCGGCGTCTACAAGCCGAAGGCCTTGACGCAACATGAGTTCGACACGCTGAAAACGCTCTGCGAAATCATCGTGCCCGGCGCGTCGAAAGGCGGCGCGGCCGAATTCATCGATCTATTATCGAGCCAAAATCCCGATATGTCAGCAATTTACACGGGCGGCATCGGTTGGCTGGACGAGGTGATAAAGCACCGCTATCAGGCCGATTTCATGGCCGCGAAAGCCGAGCAGCGGACCGAACTGCTCGACTTGATCGCCTACCGGAAAAATCGCACGCCGGAACTGGCCCCGGGCATCCGATTTTTCGACTGGGCTCGCCGCATGACAGTGGACGCGTATTACACAAGCCCGGCCGGCATCAAGGAGGTCGGCTACCTGGGGAATCGCGCCATCCGGGAGTTCAAGATACCGCAGGAGGCCATCGATTACGCGGTGAAGCGCAGCCCCTTCGCCTGACCTGCGCCTAAGGGTTTTGACAGAACCCGACGATAAATGAGAGACTTAAGGCGTAAGGTCCCCCGAGATGAAACTCTTGGCAGTGGGGCTGGTGGCTGCATCGCTCGGGCTTGCCCAGTCTCCGAAAGTTTCGGATTGCTTCAAGGTCCATTCGATGGTCCGGGCCGATGAAGCGCATTACTGGGCCACCTGGACCAACGCCTGCCATTACACCATCGATTCGGTCTACGTGATGGTGAGCTTTGCCGATCACGCCGCGCGAGAAGTCGCCACCGGAGTCTGGAGCCTGCATTTCATCGAGCCCGGCGCACACCGGACCATGCGTTTCGACGCTCCCGGCAAGCTTTCCGACTTCGCGTCGGTCAGGACGCATCGCATTACTTCGGATTTGAGCGAGGCGTTCGGACGGGATCCGGTGCATGAAGCCCAGGTGGAATTGGCCGCGCGCAACGCGGGCACACCGAGGATCGTCGGCGACGCAGGCGAGCGAGCGCTCATGGTTCAACCGGCCCCGAAAACCGTCCCGGCAGTTCCAGGCATGAGGCCGTCCGTCATCGGCGATAGCGGCGAAATGGCCTTCCGCACCGACTTCCCCGACCCTTGGCGAGCCGTCCTCACCGCGCAGGAAGCAGCAGTCTCGCCGGCTCCGCGCGGATCGTTTGTAAGAATTGTCTTGGACGACAAGCGGTAGGCGCCGTTCCTGCCTTGGCCTGAGGTGCTATTATCGAGCCGTGGACGTCTCCGTGGTCAACCCCGCAATCTGGAAGCGTACGCTTGAGCTTTTTGGCGACGAAAAGAAGGCTGCCCGCTGGCTTGCGACCCCCCTTGCCGAGTTTGGCGGTCGGACACCCGAGGAAGTCCTGGCGGACGATCCAAAGGCGGACGCCGTCTCCGCCCTTCTTGATCGCATCGAGTACGGCGTGTTCAGCTGACGGATGAGGGCGTTCCGACTTTGCTCCTCGCATCGAGATCCGAAGGATGCAGCGGGCGCGTTCAAATCGGGCGGAAGGTGGAATAGTCCGGGCAACGCCGTTCGTTTACTTGGCTTCGGCTCAGGCTTCTAATGCGGGAAAGTAAATGGGGCGGCTGATGGGATTTGAACCCATGACATCCAGAACCACAATCTGGCGCTACTACCAGCTGAGCTACAGCCGCCGTGTGCTTTCAGTTTATCACTTCAGGCCGGCCTTCTTCCATAATTCGTGCACGCGCGTCCGCACGTCGCCCGGCATCCGGATCACGTCCGGCCAGCGCCGCGTGAACCCTTCCTCCGGCCATTTCTTCGTCGCGTCGACGCCCATCTTTGAACCGTAATTCACCAGGCGGCTCGCGTGATCCAGCGAATCGACCGGTCCCATCACAAACTGGACATCCCGCTCCGGGTCGATATTGTTCAGCGCCTTCCACGCCACCTCGCTCACGTTCTGCACGTCCACGTCCTCATCCACCACCACAATCACCTTGGAAAACATTGCCTGACCCGTACCCCAGATGGCGTGCATCACCTTGCGCGCATGGCCCGGATACGACTTGCGGATCGAAACGAGAATCAGGTTGTGAAAAATGCCCTCGGCCGGCATGCAGATGTCGCGCACCTCCGGCAGTTGCAGGCGCATCAGAGGCAGGAAGATGCGCTCGATCGCCTTGCCCATGTAAAAATCCTCCATGGGCGGAGGCCCGACAATGGTGGTCGCGTAAACGGGACTCTTGCGATGCGTCATGCAGGTGACGTGAAACACCGGGTAATCGTCGTCCAGCGAATAAAAGCCGGTATGATCGCCAAATGGCCCTTCGCGGCGCAGCTCGCCTAGCTCCACGTAGCCTTCGAGGACGAATTCCGACTGCGCGGGGACCTCGATGTCCACCGTTTCACACTTCACCATCTCCACCGGCTTTGAGCGCAGGAACCCGGCGATCATCATTTCGTCAATATCGGGCGGCAGGGGCAGAATCGCCGAATACATCGTGGCCGGATCCGCGCCGATCGCCACGGCGACCTCCATACGCTTCACCTGTCCGGCCGCGCTAAGGCGCCGATAGTGCTCCGCTCCCTGCTTATGCGTCTGCCAGTGCATCCCCGTGGTGCGGGCGTCGTACACCTGCATCCGGTAGCAGCCGCAGTTGCGCTTGCCCGTATCCGGATTCTTCGAAAACACCATCGGCAGGGTGATGTAGCGGCCTCCGTCGCCCGGCCAGCATTTCAGCACCGGAATTTCGTCGAGCGACAGATCGTCACGCCGCACCACTTCCTTGCACGGGCCATTCGACACGATCTTCGGAAAAAACGCGCCAATCTCGCCGAGCTTCGGTAGCATTTTCAATTTGCCGATCAGCCCTTCTGGCATCTGCATCTGCAAGAACTCCGAGATGCGCCCGGCCACTTCGTCCACCGAATCCACTTCCAGCGCGATCTGCATCCGCTTCATGCTGGCGAAGGCATTGATCAGCACGGGAATGGCGAATCCCTTCGGCTTTTCAAACAGCAGCGCCGGGCCGCCCGACTTCACGCTGCGGTCGGCGAATTCGGTAATCTCAAGCTCAGTGGAGACCTCGAACGGAATGCGCTTCAGCTCGCCTTGCTTGTCGAGCGCCTTGATGAAGTCTCTCAGGTCGGTGTACGCCATAATTTAACTATGACAAACGAGGGGCCCCTTCAAGTAACGGCGAGGACAGCATTTATTTCCGGAGCCAGCCGCGGCATCGGGCTGGCCTGTGCGCGAGCCTTGGCGGAAACGGGCGTTCATGTGGTGCTCGCTGCCCGCGACGCCGCGAAACTGGAACAGGCATCGAGCGCAATCCCGAACTCCCGCTGGGTGACGCTCGACCTTGCGTCCGCCGATTCCATCAAGGAAGCATTCGCCAAGGCCGGAAAAGTGGACATTCTGGTGAACAACGCCGCCGTGACGCGCGACAACCTGGCGCTGCGCATGAAAAAAGACGATTGGGATGCGGTGATCAACACGAATCTCACGGGAGCGTTTCTGGCGACGCAACAGGTTCTACACGGTATGATGAAAGCCCGCTGGGGACGCATCATAAATATTTCGTCGGTGGTGGGCGAAGCGGGCAATCCGGGCCAGGCGAACTACGTCGCGTCGAAGGCAGGGCTCATCGGATTGACCAAATCTCTCGCGCAAGAGATGGCCAGCCGGAACATTACGGTCAACGCTGTGGCGCCAGGATTCATCGATACGGACATGACGGCCGCGCTACCGCAGGAACTGAAGGACAACATGCTCGCCCACATCCCCCTGAAGCGGTTCGGAAGACCGGAAGACGTCGCCGCCGCGGTGCGATTCCTGGCCAGCGAAGAAGCTGGATACATCACCGGGGCCGTGCTGAACGTCAACGGCGGAATGTACATGTAGATCCATGGAGGTCCGCACCCAGCCGCAGTTGACCGCTGAAGAGATTCGGGCAGAGCTTGGCCAGGTCATGGCCTGGCTAACCGATTGGGGTTTCGCGAGTGTCGAAGTGGTTTATGGCTTTGGCTGCGAAGAATCCGATTGTCAGTGGAAAGCGGTCTCCGTCGCCACGGGCGACCTTGCGACTTATCTCGATCGCGCCGAGCGAACTGGGTTCTTTAAGTACGGGAACGCCGACGTATGGATCGGCGCCGGCGCTGCGAGGTTCCGCCTCTGCCATGAAGCAGACATCCACTTCGCGTCCCCGCATCACGAGTCTGTCGAGACCTTCAAGAGTCAGTGGCTCGCGAACGGCTGGACCGTCTATCAGGGGACTGGCGAGCCAGGATGCGAATGGACGAAATTTCCGTAGCTCCGAATCGCGCGTTCCACTTCTCCTAAGACGTCCGGGGCGTCGCCGCGAAGCACTGTGCCCTCCGGCCGCCAGCGCGCGAAAAATCGTTCGCTCACATAGCCTTTGAAAATGCTGATGAGAGGCACACCGCACGCCGACGCGACGTGCTGTCCGGCCGAATCGTAGCCGACATAAAGCTTCGCGCGTGCGATCTGCGCGGCGAATGGCGCGAAGGCTCCGTCGTGCATACGCATCCCGGGCAGGATGGCTTGTTCGACTCGCGCGTGTTCTTCGGCGCTGCCGCCCTTGTCCACTAAGACGCTTGCGCCGGTGTCGCCCAGCGCACGAAGCAGTTCGCGCTCGAAATCTCCGCCGATTCTCTTCGATTCGTTTTCGCCGACGCCGAGGCTAACCGTAATATCGGCGGGCGGGTCGCTCGACGGGAGCGGCGCGACGTACGCGCGAGCGTCTTCTACGCCGAAAACCTCCCGCGCCCACCGTGATGCAAGCGCGGGCAGCCTCTCCTCGCCATCGCCGCCATAGGCGCGGCTGTTGAAAAAGAAATAACGTGATTCGTCGCAAACCGAAATCAATCCGAGCTGCGTGAGACGCGAATCGGGATCGATGACGATGCCATCGTGAAAATGCAGGCTTGCCGAGGCGCGCAGCCGGTCGACCAACGCTCCGGATCTTGCATACGGGACCGCCTGATGCCGTATGCGCACATCCGCCTCGAACATCTCGTACGATTTTCGCGGTCCGACGAAGACGATCTCGGCCTCTGGAAATCGTTTCTTCGCTGCGTCGAGCATCACGCTGGTCACTGCGACGTCCGCGCCTAGAGTAATTCTAGAAAGTACGTATACACGGTTCACCGAAGCGGGAGCAGTCGCGGAGCCGGCAACGCGCAGGCGCGGAACCAGATCCGGGCACGCCCGCGCGATCACTTCGCGAAACAGATTTTCATACGTCACGCACAGCGAAGGCTCGAACAAATCGCCCAGTCGCTCGACCACGATCGACAGCAGCGCGCGGCCGTCGTCTTCGGCCATCGCGCGGTTCAGCAGATCCGAAGGCCACGCTTCCCCGCGGAGGCAATATGCGAGCAGCTCGTGGCTAGAGATACTTCCCAACCAGCAGCTCCAGCTTCTTGCGCGTCGCGTCGGGAACCGCTTTGCGGTCGGTGATCAGCGCGTGCGCCAGCGCCGACCCGCACTTACATTCGCGAGCCTCCGGCATCGCCCGCACGGCCTCCGCGACCACCTTCGCGGCGTTTTCCGCGTTCTTCGTCAGATTGGCGATGATGTCGGTCACCGTCACCGCATCATGTTCCGGATGCCAGCAATCGTAATCGGTCACCATCGCGACGGTCACGTAGCAAATCTCCGCTTCCCGCGCGAGCTTCGCTTCCTGAAGATTCGTCATGCCGATCACGTCCATGCCCCAGCTGCGGTATAGATTCGATTCCGCGAGGGTGGAAAACGCCGGTCCTTCCATGCACAGATACGTCCCGCCCAACTTCGCCGTTACATTGGCTTTCTGCGCCGCCGCATAGGCAACGCGCGCCAGCTGCGGACAGATCGGCTGCGAAAATCCGATGTGCGCGACCAGTCCCTCGCCGAAAAACGTCGAAACGCGGCCGCGCGTTCGGTCGACGAACTGATCCGGCAGCACGAAATCAAGCGGTTTGTGCTCCTCCTTCAACGACCCCACCGCGCTGAGCGACAGAATCCGCTCCACGCCCAGCGCCTTGAACCCATAGATGTTCGCGCGGAAATTCAGCTCCGATGGCGAAATCCGATGGCCGCGTCCGTGCCGCGCCAGAAACGCGACCTCTTTGCCGGCCAGCCTCCCGACCACGTAATGATCCGAAGGCGCGCCCCAGGGCGTCTCCATCGCGCGCTCTTCCTGCGCTTCAAATCCCGGCATGGAGTAAAGTCCGCTGCCGCCAATAATGCCAATTTTGGGGTTCATGATTGAATCAGTTCCAACAGCACGCCGCCCGTGGAGGACGGGTGCACGAATACATAAAGATGTCCGCCCGCGCCGGTGCGAGGCTCGTTCAACAGCCGCGCACCCGACGCCCGCAGCTTCTCCACCGCCGCGTTCAGATCGGGCACCTTCATCGCGACGTGATGCAGTCCTTCGCCGCGCTTCTCGAGAAATTTGCCGATGACGGAATCAGGCTCTGTCGGCTCCAGCAGCTCGATGCGAGGCTCGCCCGCGGGCAGCATCGCGACGTTGACTTTTTCCCGCTCCACTGTTTCGCGGAGAGACACGCCCATCCCAAGCTGATCGCGATAGAACTTAAGCGCCTCGTCGAGCGACCGCACGGCGATGCCCAGATGATCGATCTTACAGCCGTTTGAGCCAGTCATTCAGCACCGAGAAAGGATCGCGGCGTTTCGCCGCCACGTCCCGTCCCGCCTCTCGAAATTCTTCCTCGGGCAGCCGGTCGAGCAGCCGCTCCCGCAGCATCTCCCGCAGCCGCAACGTCCAAATCTCCGCCGTGTGCATTTTTCCCTCGGCGCCCGATTGATACTCGCGCGCCGCCGCCAGAGCCTCGGCGATGCCCTGCCCCTCGCTCGCCACGGTCCGGACGATCTTCGGCGTCCACCCGTCCGGCCGGTGCGACAACCCGAGGTAACTATTCAGCTCCCGCTCCAGCTTCTCCGCGCCCGGCAAATCGGACTTGTTGATCACGAACACGTCGGCGATTTCAATGATACCGGCTTTAATCGCCTGCACGTCGTCTCCCATGCCCGGCACCAGCACCACCATCGTAACTCCCGCCAGCCGCGCAACCTCCACTTCGTCCTGGCCGACGCCCACTGTCTCCACGATCACCACGTCGCGGCCCGCCGCGTCGAGCAGCATCACCATCTCCGTGGTCGCGCGAGCCAGGCCTCCCAGCCAACCGCGGGTCGCCATCGAACGGATGAACACGCCCGGATCGGCGTGATGCCGCTGCATGCGGATGCGGTCGCCCAGAATTGCTCCGCCGGAGTAGGGGCTGGACGGATCCACCGCGATCACGCCCACCGTTTTTCCTTCCGCGCGCAGCGCGGCGACCATTTGATCACAGAGCGTGCTCTTTCCTGCCCCTGGCGCGCCGGTGACACCTAGAATCGTCGCGCGGCCTGTGCGTGGAAACAGCTCGCGCAGAACCGTTTCCGCTTCGGGGCGCCGATCTTCAATCCAGCTGGCCGCGCGAGCCAGCGCACGGACGTCCCCGTCGATAATTCTCTGCGCGGCTTCCGTCATTTCATCTTGAGCAATTGCCGCGCGATGACGAGCTTCTGGATCTCGCTGGTGCCCTCGCCGATGGTGCACAACTTAACGTCGCGATAGAATTTTTCCACCGGATAATCCTTGATGAATCCGTATCCGCCGTGAATCTGCAGCGCTTCGTTCGCCGCGCGCACGGCGATTTCCGACGCGTACAATTTCGCCATCGCCGATTCCTTGTTCACGCTCGCGCCCGAATCTTTCATCCACGCCGCGCGCAAGGTCAACAGCCTCGCTGCGTCGATTTCCGTTGCCATGTCCGCCAACTTGTGCTGGATCGCTTGAAATTCCGAAATGAACCGGCTGAACTGCTTCCTTTGCTTGGAGTATTTCAGAGCCGCTTCGTAGGCGCCTTGCGCCAGGCCGACGGACAACGCGGCAATGGAGATTCGCCCGCCATCGAGAATGCGCAGGCTATCAACAAATCCCTCGCCGCGCTTGCCGCACAACTGCGACGCGGGCAGGCGGCAATCGGTGAACAACACCTCGCCCGTCGGCGAGCAGCGCATGCCCAGCTTATTTTCCTTCTTGCCGACCTTGAAACCTGGCGTGCCCTTTTCCAAAATAAAGGCCGAGATCCCATGCGAGGACGCGCTGCGGTCCGTCACCGCCATCGCCACGCAGACGTCGGCGACCTGTGCATTCGTCGTGAACGTTTTCCCTCCGTTTAACACCCAGGCTTCGCCGTCGAGCAGCGCGTTTGTCCTCGTGCCTCCCGCATCCGATCCTGCCTCGGGCTCCGTCAAGGACCAGCAGCCGATCCACTCGCCGGACGCGAGCTTCGGAATGTACCTCCGCTTCTGCACGTCATCGGCCGCCAGATAAATATGGTTCGTGCATAGCGAAACATGAGCGGCCACGCTCAGCGCTATCGATGGATCAACGCGCGCCAGCTCCTCCATCACGATCGAATAATCGACGTAGGAGTAGCCGGAGCCACCCAAATCCTCGGGAAATACCGCGCCCAGGACGCCCAACTTTCCCAGCCGCCGGAACACGGCGTCGGGAAACTCCTGGGATTCGTCCCACTCCATCACGTGGGGCTTGATCTCCGCTTCGCAAAGTTCGCGGATAGTCTTTCGGAGCTGCTCCTGCTCGCCTGTGAACCCGAAGTCCATCGATTTACGCGAAATCTTCTTTCTTCGGATCCCATCGCATCGTGCGGCCGAAGCGGTAGCTGTCCACCGCCATGCGGCAGGCGATCGAAACGCGATAGCCGAGCTCGAACGGGCAGTTCGTCTCCCTGCCGGTGCGAACACAGTCGAAGAAATTCAGCATGTGCTCATGCGGAACGGCCTTCGCGTTGCCGGTCATTTCCGTCCCGTTGGGCGAGTTCACTTTTTGCGGCAGATACCGCACCTGGTTGGCCCGCTGGATGGTGCCGTTGTCGCCCAGCACGTCCTCGGTCACGCCCAGTTGATTGTTGCCGAAGCCGGACGCCCAGCTGATCAGCACGTCCTCGGGCTGCTCCACGGAAACGTTCATCGTGTCGGGAACCTCGCGGCCATCCTTCCACAGATAGATGCCGCCGTTCATCGTCACGGCCTTGGGAACTTGCAGCTTCAGGGCCTTGTACCAGAAGCTCATCTGGTGGCACATGTTCTCGTACACGTTGCCGCCTGAATAATCGAAGAAAAACCGCCAGTTCATATAGCGGTTCGGATCGAAGTCGCGCGTCGGAGCCTCCCCCAGGAAGGACTTCCACAAAATGTTTTCCGGATTCATGTCCGGCGTAATACGCGCGGTTCGCGACCACTGTGGCTTGCCGTGCGGCGTGTTCCGGTACATGTGCATGTCGATCGCGGTGATCTTGCCGAGCCGTTCCGGATCGGCCAGCCACGCCTGCACGTCCATCATGTGGCCGGACGAGCAGCTCTGATGGCCGATCTGCACCGTGTGCTTGCCGCCGTCTTTCTGATACGCGGCGCGCATCCGTTTGGCATGCTCCACGGTGAACGCCATCGTTTTTTCCTGATACACGTGCTTGCCCGCGTTCATTGCCGCGCAGAAATGCTCGGCGTGCAGATGCTGCGGCGTGGCGATCACCACGGCGTCGATCGATGTATCGTCCAACATCCGGCGGTACTCGAGATACGTCGCCGCAGTGGGAACCAGCGCCTTGCCGCGCTCCAGCTGCTTCGTGTAAACATCGCAAAACGCGACCACTTCCGTGTTCGGGCAGAGCTTGATCCAGTTGAACAGCTCGGTTGCGCGGTCGCCGAAGCCGATAATGCCGACGCGAACTCGCTCGTTGGCGCCCAGCACATCGGACGGCGTGGCGGCCAGCGTCCCGGCGATTCCAGTGGCGAACTTGCCCAAAAAATGTCGGCGAGAATCCATAATAGTTATGTTAGTCTTTTTGGAGCTTATTCGCGTTTATGGCTTCTCCCCTCCGCATTCTGGCGGCCGCCATCGCCGCGGCCGTCCTGGTCATCATTCTGCTCAAGACAGGCATTGTGCCGCGTTACGCAGTGGCCTTGATCGCAGTGGCGCTATGGGGCTCCATTCGCTGGTGGGCTCAGCTTTCGGCCAGGGAAACCCGCGCACGACATAAAGAAGAGCTCGAAAAGCTGCGACAAACGCCGGTCCTCAAGATCGACGATTAGCGTCTCATTCCCTCCCTGACGCCGCGCTCTATTTCCCGTCAATCCACGACCTTGCGTGTCTCAGCCCCGCTCCTCCGCCGAACCCCTCGCATAATTTGTGGGCAAGAGTCTTGGGGTTTCCCAATAAACACCAAGGCCGCGACTCGCCAAGTTCTCGAGACCCTGAGCGAACTCGTCCAGGCGAATTGTGGGGGATCCTGTCACCAGAAAGCGGACCTTGCCAGTGAAGGTGAAAGCCTGGATTCGAGAGGGATCTATGGATTCCTCCAAGGGGCCCCGTATTATTCAAGTTGCTTGTGGAACCGCAGGACACTGAGCCAGAGAATCGTCACGCCGAAGATCGCCAGCGCCACCATCTGCGGCCATAGCGTGCTGATGCCCGCTCCTTGCAGGAAAATTCCGCGCACAATTTCCATGAAGTAGCGCACCGGGTTGATGAACGTCAACACTTGCATGGAAACCGGCATGTTGCGGATGGGAAACGTGAATCCGCTCAGCATGAAAAATGGTTGGAAAAACAACCCTGTCGCCATCATCGCCTGCTGCTGCGTGCGTGAAACCGTGGAGATGAACAATCCCGCGCCCAGCGTCGTCAGCAGAAACAGCAGCGTGCAGGCGACGAGGAGCGCGAAGTTCCCCGCAAAGGGAACGTGAAATACCACCAGCGCCGCACCCACCACCAGCAGCATGTCCCACAACCCCACCACCACGAACGGAAGCGTCTTACCGAGAATCAGCTCGGTCGGCCGGATCGGCGTCACCATCAACTGCTCCATGGTGCCGATCTCCTTTTCGCGAACGATCGCCATCGCCGTTAGCGAGAGCGTCACCAGAGTGATGATATTCACCACCACGCCGGGGATGAAGTAGTTCCGGCTCTTCAAATCCGGGTTGAACCAGACGCGGCTGCGCGTGACGATCTGTGGAACCGCGGGATGAATCGCCCCGCCCGCCGACAGCGTTCCCGCCACCATCTTCGACCGCTGAATCTGTGTCATGACCTGGGCCGAATAGCGCCCGATGGCTTGCGCCGCATAATTAGAAACGATAGATGCGGTGTTTGAATTCGTCCCGTCCAGCAGCACCTGTACGCTGGTGGCGCGGCCGCGTTCCACGTCGCGCGCGAAGCCCGGAAGGACGCGCACCACCGCGTCCACCTTAGCCTGATCAAGCAGCCTTTGCATTTGCGCGTCGGTGCTGGGTTCAGCGAGGATCAAAAACCGGCCCGACCCCTGGAACTGCGACAGCAATTCCCGGCTTGCCGTGCTCTGGTCCTCATCCATCCAGGCGATGCGCGCCGTGTTCACGTCCAGATTCACGGCATAGCCGAAAATGAGCAACTGGATCAGGGGCGGCAGAAACAGCATCGTCCGCATCCGAGGATCGCGGAACGCCTGGAGAAATTCCTTGCGGACGATTCGCCGTAACCGTTGTCTCATCTCAGGCCACCTTCTGGCGCAGTTTTCGCGCCGCAAAGAAGAACATCATCGCTCCGTAGATCACTAACAGCACGAAGTCGAACCAGATCAGGGAAAACGGCACGCCCTTCAGGAACAGGCCGTTCAGGATGTTGATGAAATAGCGCGCCGGAACAAACAGCGCCATCGCCTGGATGATCCCCGGCATGTTCGAAATCGAATAGATAAATCCGGAGAGGATAAACGCCGGCAGAAATGACGTCAGCGTCCCCACCTGGTATGCGAGCAATTGCGTGCGGTTAGCCGCTGAAATCAAGATTCCGCACGCCAGCGCTCCGAACAAGAACACAAAACTGGAAATCATCAACGTAAAGATGTTGCCCTTGAACGGCACGTCGAATATAAATACGCCCACCATCAGGCAGATCAGCATGTCGACGATCCCCAAAACGAAATACGCCGACAGTTTTCCCAACACGATTTCGGCAGGCCGCACCGGTGTCGAGAGCAACTGCTCCATCGTGCCGTTCTCCCATTCGCGCGCCACCGTGAGCGAACTCAAGTTCGCCACGATGATCATGAGGATCACCGCGATCAGCCCCGGTACGATGAAATTCCGTGACAGCAGATCCGGGTTGTACCAGACGCGAATCCTGGCGTCCACGCCGCCGTGAATCACCGCACCCGCGCGCTGGCTCTGCGCTTCGTTGCGGATTCTCGCACCGTACGCCGACACCAGACCCTCCGCGTAGGCCAGCGCCGTGGTCGCCGTATTGGAATCGCTGCCGTCCAGCAGCAACTGCACCTGCGCGGCCTTTCCCATGCCGAGGTTGCGCGAATAATCCTCGGGAATCACTAGCCCGATGATGACCCTCCGCGCGTTGAATTCGCGCTCAATCGGGCGATAGTTGTCCGTTTCTCCCACAATGTCGAAGAATCGCGAGCCGCGAAACTGGCGAATTAAATCCTGGCTCTGCGAGGAACGATCCAGATCGTAAACCATGGTCGGGATGTGGTCCACGTCCAGGCTCAGCGCGTAGCCGAAGATCAGAAGCATCGACAGTGGGTTGATGATCGCAGCCGCCAGGCTGCGCGGATCGCGAACAATGTGCAGCCCTTCTTTGCGCGCCATCGCGACCGTGCGGCGGAAGTTCATGCAGCCTTCTCCTGTCCCTCGATCAGGCTCACAAAGACGTCTTCCATGGAAGGAGTGATCGATTCAAGCCTCAGTATTTGAATGCCCGCGCCCGCCAGCGCGCCTCGAATCTCGGCGACCGCCGCTGTCTCATCGGCCACCTTCACGTGCAGCCCTCCGCCGAAGACTGCGATATCCAGGAGCCCAGGCTTGCCTTCCAGCGCGGTCATGCTGGGCAGCAGGTCGGAGGTTTCCAGGTTCAGCAATCGCCCTACGCCCAGCGAGGTTTTCAACTCCGCCGGCGAGCCGAGCGCGATCACGCGCCCTCCATGCATCAGCGCGAGGCGGTGGCAGTATTCCGCCTCGTCCATGTAGTGAGTCGTGACAAAAATCGTGTGGCCCGCGCCGGACAGCCGGTAAATCAATTCCCAAAAGCCGCGGCGTGCGATCGGATCGACGCCTGAGGTCGGCTCGTCCAGGAACAGAATCGGCGGCTCGTGCAGAATCGCGCAGCCCAGCGCAAGGCGCTGCTTCCAGCCTCCCGCGAGCAGCCTCGTCATCATCTTGCGCTTGTCTTGCAGGACCGCCATCTGGAGCACATATTCTTCGCGTTCCGCCAGCTTTTCCGTTGTAACGCCGTAGACGCCGCCGAAGAATTCGATATTCTCTTCCACCGTCAAATCGTCGTAGAGGGAGAATTTCTGCGACATGTAGCCGATGTGGCGCTTGATCTCCTCGGGTTGGGTGGCGACGTCGAATCCGGCCACCATGGCCGTTCCTGAAGTCGGCGCCATCAGGCCGCACAGAATCCGGATAGTCGTCGACTTGCCTGCGCCGTTTGGCCCGAGAAATCCGAAAATCTCTCCCTGCTGAACTTCGATCGACACACGATCCACCGCGACAAAATCGCCGAAGGTCTTCGTCAGATTGTCGATGCGAACGGCGATGGGGCTAGGCGGCACGTGCGGCCTCCTCTTTACGGATCAATGCGATAAACACGTCCTCCAGCGAGGGAGAGATTTCCTCATATTGGAATTTCGCCTTCGCCGCTAGCGCCTCCACCGGCGCGATCGCCGGATTCACGAACAGGTGCAGATACGCGCCCGACGGTTCCACCGCCAGCACCCCTGGTTCTTTCGCCAGCGCCTCGCGGAGCGCCCGAGTGTCAACGGTCTGAATGCGGTAACACGTCTCCTCCAGACTCTTCTTGAGCCTGGCCGGCGTATCGCACCGGATGATGCGGCCGTGATCCATGAACGCCACCCGATTGGCGCGCTCCGCTTCGTCCAGATATGCGGTACTGACGAACACCGTCAGGCCGCCGCGCACAAGATCGTACAAAATGGCCCAGAAATCGCGGCGCGAAACCGGATCGACGCCGTTAGTGGGCTCGTCCAAAAACAACACTCGAGGCTTGTGCAGCAGTGTGCACATCAACGCGAGCTTTTGCTTCATGCCTCCAGACAATTTCCCTGCGGGCCGCTGCTGAAACGGCTCCATGCGCGTCATCCGCAGCAGGCGGGCCGTCAACTCGTCGCGCTCGCGGCCCGTGATACCGAACAGATCGGAGTAAAACCGCATGTTCTCGGCGACCGTGAGATCGTGATAAAGGCCAAAGCGCTGCGCCATGTAGCCGATCTGATCCTTCACCTGGTCGAGTTCCAGCGTGACGTCGTGCCCTGCCACGATCACCCTGCCTTCGGTGGGGTTCATCAGGCCGCACAGCAACCGCATGGTGGTGGTCTTTCCTGCCCCGTCCGGACCCACCAGGCTGAAAATCTCGCCTTCCGCGATATCCAAATTTAGTCGGTCCACCGCGGTCAGCGCGCCGAATTTTCGCGTCAGATTTTCGGCATGAATGATGCTCACAACACGATCTCCGCATCTACCGGCATGTTGTTCTTTAATTCGTGGCTCGTATTGTCGACGTCGATCTTGATCCGGTAGACCAGCTTCACGCGTTCTTCCTTCGTTTGGATCTGCTTGGGCGTAAATTCCGCTTCCGACGAGATGAAGGACACCCTGCCCCAGTACGCCTTGCCCTTAAATGAATCCGTGGTCAGTTTCACCTTCTGGCCCAGCTTCACGCGGCCCAGGTCCTTCTCGTTGATGTAGGCCCGCAGCCAGGGATGATCCAGATCTCCGACGGTCACGATCGTGGTCCCCGCCGCCAGCACCTCGCCCGCCTCGGCCGATTTCACCAGGACCACGCCGTCGATCGGCGTCGCGACGACGGTGTCATCCAACTGCGACTGTGAAATTCCCTCCTGCGCCTTCGTGCGATTCACCTCGGACGCACGCGCACCCAGCTCCTGCTCCTTCCGCTGCAGCTCCAGGCGATTGGCCTCGGCGGTTCGCACCGCCGCCTGCGCCCGCGCCACTGCGGCCCGCGCGACGGCGATCTCTTCCTGCCTGGGGCCCTCCTTCACCAAGGAGTAACGCTCCTGGGCCTGGCGCAACATGGCCGTTGCGCTATTGAACCTCGTCCTGGCCTGATCAAACTGCTGCTTGGAGATGTCCTCGTTCTTGTAGAGTTCCTGCATGCGATCCCAATCGGCTCGCGCAAATTCCAGCTGGGCGCGCGCGTCGCTCACCGCGGCCTCGGCCTGTTGAATATCCTGCTGGCGGCTTCCGTTGAGCAACTCATCCAGTCTGGCCTGCGCTTCGTTCAACTCCGCGCGCCGCGCCGCGATATCGCTTTCGAGCGTCGCCTTTTGATAGGCGATCGACGTGATCATCTGGCGGTAATTCGATTCCGCGCTGGACACCGCCGCTTCATCGCGCGCGCGCTGGCGCTGCAGCAGCACCGGATCGAGCCGCGCGATCACCTGATTCCGCTTCACCCAATCCCCTTCGCGCACGTACAGGTCCGTCATGCGGCCCGCGATTTTGAACGACATGTCAACCAGCGTCAGCTCCAGATTGCCGGAGACGTAGATATGGTTCGGATCGAAGGAGTGCGTGTCGCGCCACCACCAGATCCCTCCCCCGATGGCGCCTAACAGAATGATGATGAGGAAAACTTTTTTCATTGATTTACGTACTCCGCGATACTTCCGGTGGCCGTCGCCAGTTCCAGACGGGCGAGGTTATAGCTAAAAAGCGCGGCGATTTGATTGTCCCGGGCACGGTCGAGCCGGGTCTGCGCGTCGGTGACTTCAATCGAGTTTGCGACGCCTCCCTCATACCGGCGCCGCGCCTGTGCCAGTTCGTTTTCCGCCAGCGCCAACCCTTCGCGAGCCGTTTCCACCTGGCTCGCCGCCGAGCGAATGCTATCGAGCGCCAGCCGCACGTCAAGATCCACCTGCTGCTGGATATCTCGCGTGTGTACCTGCTCCTGGCGCAGTTGCGACAGGGTCTCGGCGCGGCGGGCGCCGCGTCTCCCGCCGTCGAAAATGGGAACCCTCATCGAGATTCCGATGGAACGCGTCGGCAGCGAGCCGTGGATCTCCGTGCCGGTGGATCCGTAGTTACCGAAAGCGCTGACCGACGGCAGGCTCTCGGCTTTCACCGATCCGTAGTTCAGCCGCGCGACCTCCTCGCGCTTCGCCTGAGCCTTCAACTCCTGACGGCTGCTGTGCGCCTTCTCTAAAGCCGCCTCCACGGTCCCCACGTCGACGGGTTTATACACCAGCTTGTCGGTAAATTCGATGTGCGCATCCAGGTTGAGGCCCATCGCGCGCAGCAGTCCCAAGACCGCCCGGCGGCGATCGTTTTCCGCAACAATCAATTGTTGCCGGTCGTTGGCGAGCTGCACCTGCGCGCGCGTAACCTCGATGGTCAGGCCGGTTCCAGCGACTTTCTGGCGCTGCGCGAGCTTCAATAGCGCGTCTGACAATTCGACGTTGGCGCGCTCGGTTTCAAGCTTCGCATCGGCCCGCAGGCACAGGAGATAAGCGCGGGCTACCGTGTCGCTCACCTGATCGCGGGTATTTGCCGCATCCGCCTTTGCGGCCTCGACGCCCACTTTCGAAGACTGAAACCTACGGATGGAGCTGAAGTCGAACACCGACTGCTGCGCGGAGACTCGCGCGTCGAACCCGCTGAACGGGCCCACAAAACTCGGGAAACTGAATCCCGGAATCGGCGATTCGATCGTCAGCCCGTACGACTGCAGATTCAATGTCTGGTTCTGATCGCTCGCGGATCCTTCGATGTCGGGCAGAAAAGCCGCGCGCGCCTGGGAGACGTGGGTCTGCGCCTGCCGGATGGACTCTTCGGCCAGTTCCACACGCGGACTTCCCTCCGGCGCCAGCGCGACCTCCACGGCGCGCTTCATGCTCAACGGCAGCGTGCCCTGGGCGAACGCCAGTACCGTGCTCATGCTGAATAGAGCGATTCTTCGCATGTCTAGCGCCCCTCCGGCGCGCGTAATCCCGCAGCCGCGAACCGCACCAGCCGCGCGATGAGAAGTTTTCGATCCCGGAAATCCAGCCCGAACAGCTCGCGCAGCATCGGCCCTCTGGTCACCGCATGCGCCGCCGCGCCCCCGATGAAATGAAGCCTCCACATCCTCTCGCGCGGCGACAACTCCGGCAACGCCACTCCGAGCGCATCGAGGAACCGGTCCGCGAGCGTCTGCATGGTACCGCGGAAAACCCTTTGAATCACGTCCGGCGATGAGAGCACTCGCGCCATCATCATAGCCATCGATTCCTCGTCGTGTTCCAGAATCGGCGCCACGAACGCTTCGACGATCTGCTCAACAGTCGGGTGCGGCCCGGCCGCTTCGAGCATCGCGATTCGTTTGCTGTTGATCGGCTCGGCGCGCCTCAAAATGGCCGCGTCGATCAGGCTGTCCTTCGACTGGAAATGATAATTCACGGCCGCCAGATTCACGTCGGCTTCGGCAGTGATGTCGCGCAGCGAGGTCGCGTCGAAACCCTTTTCGCCGAAGAGTTTTTCCGCGGCGTCCAGGATGCGCGTCTTGGTATCGAGCCGTGGGGTCATACGTATGATTGAATCATACGTATGTTCTGTTAGGGGGTCAAGGGTCAATTCGCAAGTCAGCTATAATCATAATGTTAGGTCGCATGAAACTTATCTACCACGACGATTACGACCTGAATCTGGGCGCACACGTCTTCCCCTCGCAAAAATACCGGCTGATCCACGACCGCCTGGCATCCGAGGGCTGCGAGTTTGTGACGCCGGAGCCGGCTCCCGACGAGGATCTATTACTGGTGCACGGTCGCGGATGGGTGACGCGACTGAAGATGGGCACGCTGCATGAAGCGGAGATCCAGCGATTAGAAATTCCGTGGTCACAGAAAATGGCGGACGCATTTCGCCTGTCCGCCGGAGGCACCACGCTCGCCGCGCGGCATGCTTTGACCGAAGGCGCGGCGTTCAACGTGGGCGGCGGCTTCCATCACGCCTTCGCCAATCACGGAGAAGGATTTTGCGCGATTCACGACGTCGCGGTGGCAATTCGCAAGTTGCAACAGGAACGGGTGATCGAGAAAGCGCTGGTCGTCGATGTGGACGTGCATCAGGGCAACGGCACGGCAGCGATCTTCGCAAGCGACGATTCGGTGTTCACGCTATCGATTCACCAGTACAATAATTACCCACATTACAAGCCCCCGTCGAACATTGATGTGCATCTGGAGGACGGCGTCGGCGACGACGAGTATATACACGCGCTCGACCAGGCGGTGGAAAAAGCGCTGCGCCGGTTCACGCCGCAGATCTTGATGTACGTGGCCGGAGCGGATCCTTATAAGGAAGATCAGTTGGGCGGCCTTGCGCTGACCATCGACGGCCTGATGGAACGCGACCGGCTGGTGTTCGGTGTCGCCAAGCATGCCAAGATCCCGGTCTGCGTGACGCTGGCCGGGGGATATGCGCGCCAGGTGGAAGATACCGTGACGATCCACGCAAACACCGCCAAATGCCTGAAGGAATTTGCGGACCGTCCGTAACTTTTCCTGCCTGGACAGCGCGGGAAGATCAGCAAGCCGACTAAAGGTCGGCTGCCGACGTATAGCCCGCCCCATTTCACAGCAGAGCGCTCACCGGAATCAGGGGCGTGAAACAGGACTGCATCGACCGCGAGGACACTAGGGAAGCTCCCGCAGCGCGGCGCCAACCACGGGTCCTCCGGATTCGGCCACAAAAACGACAATGCGCCCGGGGCCTGATTGCGCGCCCAGAGGCACGCGGACCTCTTTTTCAAGCGAAGCGGCCTTCGCCACCGTGCCGACCTTGGCGAGGCTCCTCACCACCGCGACATGGGTCAGCGTCCGGCCGGAATTCTCACCGCGCCGGACATTGGATTGGTCGCGATCATCGGCGATGGCGACCCAGACCTCGGCTTTGCGGGCCGATTCGCCCGTCGCGAGGCTAATCACGGCGTCGTTTCCTTCGCGCTTCACGGCCGCGATCTTCACCGAGATCTTCGGCCTGGAGGCGGCCTTAGCCAAGGCGGGAAGAATCTCCCGCTCATGGCTGCCGATAAAGGCGGCCCGGCCGTCGATCACCAGTTGCGGCGTATAACTATCGTCCACAAAGGCATGGGCGTACATGGCCTGGCGCTGCGAAAACTGCGCCGAAGAGAAGGGATCGCTCCAACCGAGCTGATTCCAGTAATCGACGTGCTCACTCAAGACAATAATCTGCGCGCCTGGGACCGGCTGCATGCGGTCGAGCTTCATCAGCAGCGCGTCGGCCGGAGGGCAGCTGGAGCAGCCCTCGGAAGTGAACAGTTCGGCTAAGACGGCCACGTGCGGCGTAGGTTCAGCGGCCTGAACCGCGGTCAGAATCACAAGCCAGAGACTTTTCATACGTCCTCAACAGTCTGTTCGTTTGGCATCGCCCAAAAGTTACGCTGCGCGATTACAATGGTTCCGATCATGCGAACGCTCCTCTGCACACTGCTCGCCGCGGGATGCGCCGCCGCGGCCTCGCCCGAGATCCTCTGGGATAAGTATGGCGTACCTCATATTTTCGCGCCAGACCGGGAGTCGATGTTCTACGCTCACGGCTGGGCCCAGGCGCAGGCTCAGGGGAATCTCCTCCTGCTGCTTTACGGCCAATCGCGAGGCAGGGCTGCCGAGTATTGGGGGCCGGAGCACGCCGCTCTCGACCGCTGGGTCAGGGTGAATGAAGTTCCTGAGCGTGCCAAGACCTGGTACGACGCGCAGGACCCCGTTTTCCGCAAGTACGTGGACGAATTCGCGCGCGGCATCAACGATTACACCAAGGCGCATCCGGACACGATCGGCGCGCAGTATCGCGTGGTGCTGCCGGTTTCGGGGGTCGACGTCATCGGCCATTCGCTACGCGCGGTGCATTACATGTACATGGGTTCAATGGAGCGGATGCGGCGCGAAGTGAACGCGGCGGTCCGCAGCCAGGAACTGGCGCGCACCGTGCTGCCGGAGATTCCGGAAATCACGCCTGGCTCGAACACCTGGGCCATCGGCCCTCCGCGGTCCGCCAGCGGAAAATCCATGCTGGTGATCAATCCTCACCTGGCCTGGGGCGATACGTTTTACCGCTATATGGAAGTGCACCTGGTGGGGCCGGGCTACGATTTCTACGGCGCGCCGCAGATTGGATTCCCGACGCCGGTGATCGGGTTCAATCGCCGCACCGGCTGGGGCCGCACCGTGAATACCATCGACACCGTGGATTTTTACCGCCTGACGGTGAAGGGCGATCAATACGAGTTCGACGGCAAACTGCGACCGTTCGAGCGCGCCACGAAAACGATGAAGATCAAGCAGGCCGACGGATCGTTCCAGGAAGAGAAAATCGAGGTCCTGCGGAGCGTCCACGGGCCGGTGGTTTATAGCGAAAAGGGCATGGTTGTCGCGATGCGAGTGGCCGGTCTCGACCGTCCGAAGATGCTGGAGCAGTGGTTTCGCATGGGCGAGGCGCGAAATCTGACGGAATTTCAGAATGCACTCAAGATGATGGCCGTGCCGATGTGGAATGCCAACTACGCCGACGCCGACGGCCACATCCTGCAGGTGTACGACGGCCTGGTACCGAAACGCTCAACCGGCGATGTGAAATATTGGGCCGGCGTGGTACCGGGCGACACATCGAAGACGCTCTGGACCGAATATTTGTCGTACGACGAGTTGCCGAAGTCGCTCGACCCGCCCTCCGGGTTCAATCAGAACGTCAATGAGCCGCCATGGTTTATGACGATGCCGATGCTCGACGCATCGAAGTATCCGGCTTATCTGTCACCGCCCGATATCGGCCCTTCGCTGTATCGCGCCAAACGGTCGTACCGGATGCTGACGGAGATGCCGAAGATCAGCTACCAGCAGATGACTGCCGATAAGCTCTCAACGCGTGTGGAGATGGCGGACGCGGTGTTGCCGGATTTAATTCAGGCAGCGGCCGGCACCGAAGCCGCCGGCGTTCTCTCGAAATGGGACCGGATGACCGACGTTTCAAGCCGCGGCGCGGTGCTGTTCAAGATGTTTACGGACAAATATCGCGTGGAGGATCATTTGCGCGTGAGGTTCGATCCTCTGCATCCGGTGGATTCGGCCTATGGCCTGGCCGATCCGGCGGGCGCGGCGAGCGCGCTGGCGGCCGCGGCCGAGGAGTGCAAGAAAACCTACGGATCGCTGGATGTGGCTTGGGGCGACGTGAATCGCTACGGCAGCGGCAACGCCGATCTGCCGGGCGATGGAGGGTCCGCGCGGCTGGGCATCTTCCGAACGATCGCGTTCGAGAGGAAGGTGGGCAATAAGAACTACGCCTCGCATGGCGAGACATTCGTCTGCACGATCGAGTTCGCGGAAAAGCAGAACGCGCAGTGCTCGCTCAGCTACGGCAATTTCTCCCAGCCGGGATCGAAGCACCTGGAGGACCAGCTTCCGCTGATGGTGGAGAAAAAGCTGCATCCGGTGTGGAGGGAGCGGAAGGAGATCGAGGCAAATCTGGAGAAGCGGGAGAAGTTTTGAGTGGCGCGCGTGCGCCTTTCCAGTGAGCGCCTGAGGCACTAGTGTGCAATCGGCAACATAGGGGTTGGTTGAGATGTTCCCTGATTGACGGGCCCGCGCCTGGCATGCGAGTTGCTATGCCATGATCTTTACGATGCAAGTGACCATCGCGCGCCAGGCCCGGCGGATACGTTCCGTCATTTTCGCGATCGGTGCGGCCCGTTGCTGCCTCGATGCGCAGACGGCCGCGCCGATTAAATTGCACTTTGATGTGGCGAGCGTGCGGCCGAATCATACAGCCGGATGCCGCGGCCGCTGGGATTTTAGAGCGTCGCACGGCACGGTCACGGCGGAAAACGCGCCGCTTCTCAGAATCATCAGCCGCGCTTACAACCTGACCGATGATCGCGTGTCCGGCCCCGCATGGATCGACTCCGAGTGCTACGACATAAAGGCAAAGGTCGAAGGCGACGTCCCGGAACGCGATCTCATGCCGATGCTCAAGGGGCTGCTTGCGGAGCGGTTTCACCTGGTCGCCCGTCGCGCGTCGGGCGAACGGCCGATTTTCGCTCTGGTGATCGATAAAGGCGGATCGAAAATGCATCCCTACGGCGATCGTGTTTCCGCGCCGTCGTTGACCAATAATGGAAGAATTCTTTTCATGGCCCGGCATATGCCGGACCTCTGCGAGAGACTTGGAAAGGTCACGGGCCGACCCGTAATCGACAAGACCGGACTCAACGGGGACTATATGATCGTCCTGACCTACCTTCCGTTTGGTTCGACGAGCGGCGATTCCTCCGGTGGCGCGCCGGACATTTTCGCGGCGGTGCGCGATCAGTTGGGGCTGCGACTGGAATCGCAAAGAGGAAGCGTGGAGGTCCTGAAGATAGACAGCCTGGACAAGGTCCCGACCGAGAATTGAGCCCCATGCGGGTGGGAAGTCCCAGGCTCAAAGGAGATTGACCGCTCCCGATGGTCGCGGTTCTGCAGCGCCGAAAAGCCCTTAAAACAACTTGGGCCGTCCTTTGCCAGGACGGCCCTTCGTTTGCTGACCTCGCGGAAACGAGGAGACTCTTACGGGCGGTTGACGTTCTCGGCTTGCAGACCCTTGGGCCCGCGCTTTACCTCAAACTCAACCTCCGCGCCTTCCTCAAGCGTCCGGTAGCCGGACATCTCGATGGCAGAGAAGTGGACAAAAACATCCTCGCCGCTGGAGCGCTGAATAAATCCATAGCCCTTGGCGGCGTTAAACCATTTCACAACACCCTTTTCTCTCACTACTGAATTCTCCTCTTCAAATCCGTTTCCACACCCGCGGAGCCAGTCAAAGCGCCCGAATGCGTTTAAAACTTTGGCTATTTTCTCATGGAAAACAGCGCACTGCAACCTTAGTAAAGAAACCCGAATCCCAAACGCACCGGCTCGCATCCACTTTTTGTACCGACCCTCAGGAGGAACCATGCGAAAAAAGACGATCCTTTCGACTCTGGCGATTTCCATTCTCGCCGCCGCCCCGGCCCTGGCCGCCGATGGAGGAACCCTGAACGATGCCGAGCGCGCATTCTTGATCGAGCAGATGGAGAAGTCCAAGAAAGCCTTCCTCGCCAGCATCTCCGGCCTCAGCGAGGCGCAATGGAAATTCAAGCCCGCGCCCAACGTCTGGAGCGTCGCTGAGTGCGCCGAGCACATTGTGATCTCCGAAACGTTCCTGTTCGGCGTATCGCAGCAGATGTTGAAATCGCCGGCCGTCCCGCGGCCGGAAAAATCGACCGCTGAGTTTGACCGGCAGCTGGCCATCGGGGTGCAGGATCGCAGCCACAAGGCCTCCGCCCCGGAACCGCTGGTTCCGTCGGGTAAGATCGCCACGCCGGCCGACGCCGCGAACGCATTTACCGCCAAACGCGACGCGAACGAAGCATACGCGAAATCGACCGCCGACGATCTGCGCGTCCACGTGATGGATAGCCCCGCGGGTCCGATCGACGCGTATCAATTCCTGGTGCTGATGGCAACGCATACGGCCCGGCACACGGCGCAAATCAAGGAAGTACAGGCGAACGCGAACTATCCTTCAAAGTAGCCGTAGAATGAGATCAGCATGCACTTTCTCGAAGAAAGCCTCATTGAGCTGATCACGCAGACATCCACGAATCTTCCGCCCGACGTGCGCGAGGCGATGGGCATCGCGATCGCGAACGAGACGCCGGGAACGCAGTCGGCGCAGGCGCTGAGCATCATCGCCTCCAACATCGACATGGCGCAGCAGGACGAAGGCCCCATCTGTCAGGACACTGGCATGCCGACGTTTTACGTGCATACGCCCGTCGGCGTGAGCCAGATCGCAGTGCGCAAGGCGATTCAAAACGCGGTGGCCGAGGCCACCAGGCGCGGCAAGCTGCGGCCCAACTCCGTCGATTCGATCACCGGGAAGAATAGCGGCAACAACCTGGGCACGGAAACGCCGGTGATTCACTTCGACCAATGGGAACATGACGAAATCGAAGTGAAGCTGATGCTCAAGGGAGGCGGCTGCGAGAACAAGAACATCCAGTATTCCCTGCCTTGCGAACTTGAGCATCTGGGCCGCGCGGATCGAAACCTGGAGGGCGTTCGCAAGTGCCTTTTGCACTCCGTCTGGCAGGCGCAGGGCCAGGGCTGCGCGCCGGGAGCGCTGGGCGTCTGCATCGGCAGCGATCGTGCGCACGGCTACGACCTGGCCAAAGGGCAATTGTTCCGCACCTTGGACGACACGAATCCGGTGCCTGAGCTCGCGGCGCTGGAATCACGGGTGATGGAGGAGGCCAACCGGCTGGGCGTCGGCGCCATGGGATTTGGCGGCAAGTCCTCCCTGATCGGGTGCAAGATTATGGCGGCGAACCGTCTGCCTGCGAGCTTCTTCGTCTCCGTCGCGTACGAGTGCTGGGCGTTCCGCCGGCTCGGCGTGCGGCTTGACGCAAAGAACGGCGCGATCACCGGCTGGCTGTATCGCGACCCGTCGCGCACGATCGAAAGAATGGCCCGCGGCGAGGGCTTCCCGCTCTCCGGCCGCGAAGTGGTCCTGCGCGCGCCGGTCACCGAGGAGCAGGTTCGCGCGCTGAACGTCGGCGACGTGGTGCTGATCAGCGGCGATATATTCACTGGGCGCGATGCCGTGCACGCGTACTTAATGAAAAATCCGCCGCCCGTGGATCTGCACGGCGCCGTGCTCTATCACTGCGGCCCGGTGATGCTGAAAGAAGGCGACCGCTGGGTGGCCAAAGCCGCCGGCCCCACCACCAGCATCCGCGAGGAGCCGTATCAGGCGCACGTAATCAAGGAATACGGCGTGCGTGCCGTGATCGGCAAGGGAGGCATGGGCAGGAACACGCTTACGGCTTTGCAGGAAGCCGGCGCTGTGTATCTGAACGCCATCGGCGGCGCGGCGCAGTATTACGCACGGGCGATTGAGAAAGTACTGGACGTCCACCTGATGGAATTCGGCCTGCCTGAGGCCATGTGGCATTTGCGCGTGAATAACTTTGCGGCCATCGTGACCATGGACGCGCACGGCAATAGTCTGCATGCTGAGGTGGAGAAAGCCACCGGCGGGCACCTGGCCGAATTGCAGGCTAAGTAGTTTACTGGCGAGCCTGCTCCGAGGCCGCGACAGATGGCCCGACACGCGTCAGGTAGAGCGCAAACGGCGTGATTTCAAACGGCATTTTTTCTCGCGGCGACAGCAGCGAGATGGGCCGCGTCTTCACGAGAACGATTTGATTGTTCCACGGATTTACCTTCACGCGGGAGCCCAAAGGCAGCGCAGTGATCTGATCGATTTTATATTCGTCCAGCTCCGGAGCGGAGGCCGCGAACGCCTCCAGCCGCTTTAACGCATCAGCATTGGCAAACTGGTTGCCGAGGTTCGCCTGCAGCAGCCGCGGAAGCGCCGGTCCGCGGCTCGCCAGTTCCTTAAGGAACAGCCCCGCATTGGCCGTTTTCTGATACGGCGACGCCTTCATGATCTCGATGGTCTTACTGCCCGCCGCCAGCATCTCCTCCGGCGTGCGCTGGAAATGAAATTTCTGCAGCAGCTCGGCGTCGCTCAGCATGGTCTGGTTGTTGAAGGCGAACTGCGTCGGAGTACGGTGGCCGAGGGCGATGTGAGACAACTCGTCGGCGATTACCATGGCCAGGCTCGCCTCATCGGGAAGCACGTCGATCAACCCGCGGCTGATTACGATGGTGTGCCCGATGGAAAACGTCTCGATCGGCGTCGTGAGCATCACACGGCAGTGCGCCTCCACGTTGAGGTTGGCCGAAACAACAAGATTGTTGGCCACTGTATCGAGCACCTCGTCCACGGAGCCGCGCGGAGCCAGCAAGCCGCCCTTTTCCAGCCGGGCAAGAAGATTCTCCTCCGCCTGATGCTCCCAGGAGCGCTGGCTTTCGAGCGGCGAAGCGTCATTTGACGGCTCGGCATCCTTCACGGGCGAATCGGTTTCGATGAGAATTGCCGTCAATTCGCCGTTTTTACTCGCGGGTGCTGCGGCGTAATCCCAAATGCGCGTCTGGGCCTTGAACCTCGGCACCGCGGGTCTTCCGTCCTGGCCCCGCGTTCCTTCCTCCTCCACGTAAACCTGCGCCGGGACCCAGCCCTCCGGGCCGATGTGAACACGCCAGCTATCGAAGTGAAAATAGCGCTCCGGCGGCGCGCGCTTCTGCAGCGGCGGCGTCTCCACGTAGATGCCGTTGAACCGCACGATGGAGTCGTCGCGATCCTCCACCCATATGCGGCCGACGAATTTTCCGGGCTGTGCGCGATCGCGCGGCGTGACATCGAAGACGAAACAGCGGACTTCGCCCAGAAATTCGCGGCGGATGTATTCGAAATTGTACGTCTGGCGATTGAAATCGGTGAGATCGATCACCGCCATCTGGGCGAATCCTCGCGGCAGGAACGCCATCGCGTCGTTTTTCGGTGCGGGGTGAAGCAGCCTGTGCCCACTAGTCTTTGGCGGAGGCGCGTCGGATCGCGCCACCAGCGTCTCATAGTCCAGGGTCTTGCCCAGCCGGAAGCGGCCAAGGAAATAATGATCCTTGGTGGGCCGCTCATCGCCTCCGGGCGCGGCACCGGGCGTTTCCTGGATGTAGGTTTCCATCACGGGCGTGCGCTTCCTGGCCGACTCAAGGAACGACCGCTCGCGCTCGACGATCCGGTCCAGGAGCCTTTCGACGCCCGCGTTCGGCGCCTGTGCCGCGAGCGGCAGGACAAGCAGACAGACAAGAAATACGTTCTTCATTTCGTTCCTCAATTGGCGAGTTGAAACACGATGTGGACGACGGCCGATGAATCCACCGCCAGCCCATCCCTCATCGCTGGGCGAAACCGGATGCCGCGCGCTGCGGCCACCGCCGCTTCATCCAGGCCGTGTCCCAGCCCGTGCACCAGCCGCAGCAGACGCGCCTCGCCCGAGGCGCTGAATTGAATTTCGAGCAGGACCTCCCCTTCGATTTGTTTTGCGCGGGCCTCGTCTGTATAGGCAGGCTTCGGCTTGGCCAAGATTTCGACGGGCGTGAAGCGAGTGGTAGCGGCCGGCTTTGGCGCTGTGCCCGCGAACTCGACGGCTGCATCCGCGAACATTCCGCTTTGAAGCGCGGCCCGCGGCGTCGAGACGGCGGACGCGGAAACTGAGGCGTTGGAGAATCCTCCTGGCGCAGATGCAGTCCTGCGGATAGACGGCCCTTCGGGCGCTGACGCGGATTCGAATGCCCCGGTCGCGTGCAGTCTTGCCGGTACAGGCTTGGCCGTATTGGTCTCGAGGCTTTCGAACCCCGACGGCCGGACGGGTGTTCTCCGAGCCGGCGGAAGTGCGACGGGCACAGGTTCGCGAAAGGCGTCTGCCTGCGTCGAAGGTAGTGCCGAGATTTCCGGCGCAGGAAGATCCGGAAGGTTTGGTTCGGGTGATTCTGGGGATGGCGTGGAAACTACGGGGAAGGCCGGAATTTCGACTCGTATGGCGCGGGGGGCGCGAAACTCCCGAAGGTGAGGCGCGATGATCTTGGCATGCGTCACCCGTTCTTGTGGGGCCTGCGCAATTAAGATGACGCGCTCGTGCGTCAGGTGCCGGTGCGGCGCAACACTGGCTGACCAGAATGTGAATAGCAGAGCTGCCGCAAGAAAATGCCAAGCTGCGCTCGCCGCCAGGGGTCGCGATAGCCGCGCTGCGTTCTCAGTCGGGATGGTGAAGTCGAACAAAGCAACCTCGCGATGAGGGACCTCGCGCGCGCTCATGCTTTCCATCGACGGGGCCGGAGCGGACGCTAGTCAGGTTTATCCGGCAAGCTCGGTAAACCGGGAAATCACCCACCAAATAAAAAAGAAAGATCCGAGGAACGCAGCTCCCAGAAGAAGTGCGGACTCGAGCCCTCCGTGAATCCCCTCCATTGGGAGCAGAAAGCCGCAGCCGCCGAACCAGGCCTGCCGGGCGCGGCAATCGTGGCAACGCCGGATCTCGCCTCCGATTGCGCTGAGGATCCGGTCAAGGGTCGTCTTGCGGTGGGACCGGTGCACGCGACCGGACTTGCATCGAGGACAGTGCTTTCTTGAGACCCCTGTCTGCGCTTGTTCCAATGCCTGCGTTTTCACCTCATTACCTCCGTGAAGGGAACCTCCGGGATCGATTCCAATCGGAGATGGCGGATCTCGATTTGCTCTTCCGTCCGAGTCGTTCCCGGAGAGCGGCGGTAGATCAACTGTAGATTCGCCATACCGTGCACCCGTGGCAGCTCGAATATACCCTCCCTCAATTCCTGACTGGATTCAATTTCAAAACCCTCCTGGCCGTTCAGAGCCCAGTGAACTCCGCTGGATGGCAGAACGCCCGTCGTATAGTCGAAGCGCAGGCGGTAGCGCCGCGGAGTCAGGTATACAGTCTGCTCCAGCATCACGCAGCGCTCCGGCTGAGATCCATCAATCTTCAGGACAAGTTCGGTGGGCTTCCAGATTGACTCGATACCATCGACCCGGTCCAAGCGCCAGTCGAAAGCCAGGTTCGTCGGAGCCCGCTTCAGTTCGCCGTTTGAGAGCGGTTTTCCTGCTGTCGGATCGATCGCCGGCAGTCCGGAAGCTGCATTCCACAAGGGAACAGCCGCCTCCGGGTGTCCGGCGCGAATCTGACGGTCGGCAAAGTTGATCAGGTATGGATCGTTGGAGCGGTCGCCGGTCATGCCGAGAGCTACGCGCTGCGCGGCGTCCCAGCGATTCAACGTCATCAGAAAACTGAGATAAGCAAGCCTCATACGTGGCACTCCGGCGAAGTGCGCTAGAAGCCGGTCTGGATCCGGTTCGAACCCATCGCACAGTTGTAACAGCGGTGCCAGATCGCTGTCGGCGAGCCTCTCCGCCGAAAGGAACGCCGCACGCACGGCCCAGGACCAGAACGACTCGGGCGCGCCCTGGCGGAAGTAGAAGTTCGCCAGCGTCCAGGCCGGAAGATACTGATGATCAACCTGCGCGGCCTTCAGCAAGGAACGCTCCGCCGCGGCTGGATTGCCGTGAGCTTCATTGAGCATCCCCAGCTCGATCCAGCCCGCCCCGGATCTTGGATTCACCTCCCGCACCATGTATTCGAGAGTCTCGCGGGCGCGAGGCGGATCGAGATCCGCCAGCCGCTGTTCAAATTCCTCCGCAGGAGCCGATCCCTGCAGCGTCAGAGCGCGCTGCACCGACGTGACGGTATCCTGCCGGACGATCGCCTCTGCCGCGGCCAGACGGATCGCGACCAGCGCGGCAAGTGCGGAACACAACGCGCCCGCCAGGGACAATGTTCGAAGCAACACGTTCATGCGCGGCTCATCGGCTGATCGGAGTGGGAGAGGGGGCTCCCTGACCGGGCAGCTTTCCGGCAGCCGCCAGGCCGCCCACCGTCGCCGCCGCGGCGACTCCACCTATAATGGCGACTGCCGTCGCCGAGATTCCTACGCCGCTAGAGGCCGCGCCGCCCGGCGCGCCGCCTTTGCCCGCCGCCGCCGCGCCCCCCGAATCCCGGCTCTTTCCCAGTCGTTTTGCCGAAGACACGCGGACCAGATGCGCCGCATCGCTGACCGGCGTCGCCGCAACATCGGTTGTGCCGGTTACTTCGACTCGATAGCCGACGTCCTGGGATAGACCCGCTCCCGTCAATTCCACCGTGACGTTCGTCGTTTCGTCGGTCAACAAATAGTGGCCGGAGGACAGTCGGAGCGTTCCCGTGAGCTTGGTCGATGCATCGGGCATCTGCGGTTCCAGTTCGAGCGACCGCCCCGCGGCGGCGTTCGCCACCAGCATCCCCTTGGCGTTCAAGACGCGGAACGAACCGGAAAACACCGCCAATTCCACGCGGGCTCCACCAGCAAGAGCAACTCTGGCGGAGGCATTGCCTGTCTCCGGCTGAATCGTGAGCCCGCGCGCCTCAAAGTGGTAAGTGGCGGCCTTTTCCCATTGCCCTTCTCCCCGCTCCAGCACCAGGTGATCGCTGTAGAGTCTCGCTCTCGACTCTGCCGCCAGCAACACCTTCGCTCCGCTGGCCAAGTCCATGCGGGAGCTGGCGGCTTTGGTCTCGACAGTCGCCCCCTCGAACAGCGTCGCGTTGCCGGTGACTGTTGCGCGGTCCAGAACAAAGGAGCCTCTTGCCGCCACGGTTCCGATTACCGGAACCGCCGCGCGGGCGGCGCCTAACACCAGGATCAACGGCATCAGCCCCGCGATCGCGGATTCAACCGTGTGTAATTTCACCAACATGTTTCTCCTTGCGAATGGGTCGTTCCCTTTATTTAGTGCCTCGGGTGAGGAACTTCTCTCAGGCTCGTTGCCGCCAACATCCCGATTAAAATGAAGGCCCAAGCGGATATTCCGAAACGAGCAAAGGGATAGTCCACAGTGGCGTGGAGGAAGCATCCCGCGACTCCCGTCCCCCAACCCGTTCGCCATGCCGGACGAGCGGACTGTGCGGCCAAGACCAGCCAAAACCCAGCGAACAGGACTCCACCCTCCGCGCTCCATTCAAGCCAGTCGTCGTGCGCATGATCGACCGTCCGCCCGGAATCGAAAGTCGCAAACTCCGGGTAGACAACCGCAAACGCGCCTAACCCAAGACCCGCCCAGGGACGGCTCTCGATCATTCGTAGCGTCGATTGCGCGATCTCTCTTCGCGCCTCGAAAGGATTCGGCGCTGCCAGCCTTCCGGCGAGGATTCCCATGCCCGGAATCGCCGCGAAGACAACCACTGCCAACACGAATTCCAGCGCGGAGCGGCGGAGCGACGGCAAGTTGCGATGGCCTAGCAAGACAATCGCCGCCTCCAGCACCAAGATGCACGCACCGGCCCGCGACGCCGACGCAATCCCCGAGGCGACCATTGCCGCAGCCAGCCAAACGTAGGGCCCTCTGCCTTCCCTCAGGCCAAGCCACAACGCCACCGGCATGCTCAGTTCGAGAAACTGGGCAAAATTGTTGCGGCTCGGAAAACATCCCCAGACGTCGGGATAGGCTGCATCAAACAACCAGAACATCTTTCCCGGCGACGTGAAATAGGCAGCCACTGAAATCACGCCGACGGCCGCTCCGAACCAGGCAAAGACCTTGAGAAACGCAAGATGCGCCGAGACGGAGGAGAAAATGCGGAACGCAGTCCATGCAGTCGCGCCCAATGCGGCGTAACGCAAGGAAGTTTGAAGCGTCGCATGCCGGTAAACAGTCGCGCCGAGCGCGAGTTGTCCAAATCCCCACGACGAAATTCCCGCCAGCGCTCCTGCTGGAACCAGCGGCATCGGATTTCCGCGCGCGAAACACCAGCTCGCAGCGAGCAAGAATACCACGATTTCGAAAGCGTAAGAGACGAACGGTTCCCGCAAGCCAATGGTAAGCGTGGTTCCCGCAGCGGCCAGAAATAGCGTCACGGCGCTCCATCGTGCCGGTGTACCCAACGAACTCCCCGTTCCTCCGACCCAGAGGGTACTGAGCCGAGGACGGTTGATTGGTCGCGTGCCCGGATTTACCCTCATTCTTGTATTCCTGGAAATCGGAGAATTTCCCTATGAAACCTTGGCTCTTGTGCGTTGCCCTGCTGCTTTTTCCTGATCTTGGCCGCGCCGGCGATCTTCCCAGCACTCACCGGTCGATTGAAGACACCGCCTGCGGCGCCGCCCTCAAGTCCTGGAAGATCAGTTTGGCGCCCATGGTGGCCAGCCAGACTCTCGATGCGGCCAGTTCCTACGGCATGCGCGAGCTGAATCCATTGCTGGCCAGTTCCAACGGAGGCTTTGAGGCCAAGGCGTTGTCCATCAAGCTTGGTGTCGCCGCGACCGCTGTCGGTGTGGAGTACCTGATTGTGCGGAAACACTCGGGCGCAGCCCGCACTCTTGCCAGACTCAACTGGACCACGGGGATCGTCACCACCGGCTTTGCCGTTCATAACTTCGCCATAAAGTAACTACGCCACCACTCCACGTGCTTGTTCTTTAAAAGCCTTCCGCAGCAGAAAGCTGCTGGGATTGTAATCCGGGACCAGTTCCTTCAAGCAAAGGAGAGCGCCCGCGGCCTCCCGGGCTTCGGTTGACCGGCGCAACTCCTCCAGCCAGCCGGACAGATTCTCGGGTGTACCATTCCCCGCAAAAATCCGGATCTTGGCGTGTCTAGTGGGAACGGTATTCTCCTCCAGGCTGCTCAACTCCTCGTACAGCTTCTCGCCCGGCCGCAGACCCGTGAACTCGATCCGGACGTCGACATCTGGCCTCAAACCGCTGAGCAGAATCAGATTACGCGCCAAGTCCTGAATCCTCACCGGCTCGCCCATATCGAGAACGAAAATCTCTCCTCCCTGTCCCATGGCTGAGGCTTGCAGAACGAGTTCAGCGGCTTCGGGAATCGTCATGAAATAGCGCCGGATATCGGGATGCGTCACCGTCACCGGGCCTCCCGCGGCAATCTGCCGCTGGAACAACGGAATGACGCTGCCGTTCGACCCCAGCACGTTGCCAAAGCGCACAGCATGAAAGCGAGTGGTCACCGAGCGCTGATCGGCCGCCAGGCAAATCAATTCCGCGAGACGCTTGGTCGCACCCATGACGTTCGTGGCGCGGACGGCCTTATCCGAGCTGATCAACAGAAAATCCTCGACACCCCAGGCCGAGGCCGCGCGTGCCACACTGCGCGTGCCGAACACGTTGTTTTCCACCGCCTCAAACAAGTGCGCCTCCATCATCGGCACATGTTTGTAGGCGGCAGCGTGATAGACAGCGGCAGGGCGATGATCCCGAAACAATTCGTCCAGCCGGTGGCGGTTCTGAATGCTGCCGATCTCCGGATAGAACGCGAGTTCAGGAAAACGCTCCTTCAACTCCTGCTCGATCTGATATAACGCTGTTTCGGCGCTATCCAGGCCGACGAGCGCGCGGGGTGAGAAACGCCCGATCTGGCGGCACAGTTCGCTGCCGATCGATCCCCCGGCGCCGGTGACCAGTACCACACGGCCTGCCAGCTTGGCGCGAATCATCCCGTGCTCCAATCGGACCGGCGGGCGCCCCAGCAGATCCTCCAGGCGCACATCGCGGATCTGATCGATCAGAACTTTATGTTCGATCAACTCGGCCAGCGCCGGAATCCGCTTCGCGGCCACGCCGGCTCTCCTGCAACGCTCCACGGCGGCGGTAATCTCCGCGCCTGCGGCGTTTGGCAACGCGATTAACACCTCTTCCGCCCGGTACTTGCGGGCGACCTGTTCCAAGACCTCCCGCCCACCTAATACCCTGACTCCGTCTAGCCGCAAATCGCGCTTCTGCGGATCGTCGTCCAAAAATCCGGCGACGACGTAACCGAGGCGGCGGTTGGCCCGGATCTCCGACAACACGGTGATACCGGCCTTCCCGGCGCCGTAAATCAAGATCCTTCGTGCTTCCCCGCCCACGCGTCTCGCCTCAAATCTCGATCGGATGAAGCCTCGCGCCGCGGTCATTAGGATCAGGCATACCAGCAGATCCAAAACATAGACTGACCTCGGAAATCGAGGACCGATCGCCACCCGCAGGATCACCGTCGTCGCAGCCGAGCCAACCACGTTCGCGAGAGAAATTCGTGCCAGGTCGTCGAAGCCGAGAAAACGCCAGGACAGGTCTCTCAGCCCGAAGGCGCGAAACACAAGGAATTTCATCGCCACCAGAAGGGGCAGAGACCGGATCAGCATGCGCAAATACATTGGCTCCAAGGTGAATTCGAAGCGCAGAAGGAAGGCGGACACCAGAGCGAGGGAGGCCAATCCCATGTGCATCGCCTCCGAAGCCGGGCGGCGATGTTTGAGAATCAGGGGCTTCACGCGTGCGCGGCCACCTCGCCGCATGATCCAGACCGATACTGCGAGACGATAGCTTCGGCGCCCGGAGGCGGCCACGCCTCGAGAGGATGTTTTCGGCTGGCCATCATCTTCAGTTTTTCGCTCGCCCCGAGTACGTCGAGACCTTGCGATAGCGCCCGCAAGGCTCGCTCACGGGAAAATAGGGCGATCGCCGTGAGCCACAGAATATTGAGATCGCCGCCGAAGGTCCAGTTTTCGAGATACAGGAGAATCAGCCGGCTTTTCCAGGGCCGGATGATTTGGTTGTAGCGAAGATCGGGATCGGCGCTTCCTTCCAATATTTCTCCCTCGTCGGCAAAGACAATGGACGCGAGATCGGTGATTCCTGGCCGCGCGGCAAGCATCCGCGATTCCTCGCGGGTATACAACGCGACGTCGGCCCGAACCTGCGGACGCGGCCCCACCAGGCTCATGTCCCCCAGCAGCACGTTCCAGAGCTGCGGCAGTTCATCCAGTTTCCCTTTGCGCAGCCACCGGCCGATACGCGTGATGCGGCGATCGCCCGCGGCCGTGGAATTTACACCCGACTTCCAGGCATTCGGAATCATCGTGCGGAATTTGACCATCCGGAAATCGCCACCACCCCGGGCCACGCGGCTGGCCAAATACAGCGGCGAGCGGCGGTCTTCTGCCCAGATGAGGATCGCGATCAATATCATTAGCGGCGCAAGCAGCATCAATCCGGTCAAGGCAGCCGTGATGTCGAAGAGCCGTTTCATCGCTATGCGGCGGCCTCCTGCGTGCTTCCGCAGCCGATCACCTTGCGCGCGGCCTCGCAGATCTCCTTCGCCCCCGCGTAGTAGCGAGCCTCTTCGAGGCGGCTGGACGGCGCCGGACAATCCGGAAGCGTGACGCGTTCCACCGGTTCCTTCAAATCGTGAAAGGCTCCCGCCGAAATCGTCGCCGTAATCTCGGCCGACGCGCCGGCGGTCCTCCAGCCAGGATCGGCAACCACCGCCCGCCCGGTCTTGCGGACGCTCTCGATGACCCTCTCGGCGTCCCAGGGTTTGAGGCTCCGCAAATCGATCACCTCTGCGTCGATGCCCTCGGCTGCGAGAACGTCGGCGGCATTGGCGCACTCGGCGGCCATCCAAGAAATGCCGATCAGCGTCACGTCCCACCCCGTGCGCCGCACAACTGCTTCTCCGATGGGTACCCGGAACATCGCCTCGGGCACCGCACCGACGGTCTCATACAACCACCGGTCGTCGATGTACAACACCGGGTTGGGATCGTCCATGGCCGCCATCATGAGGCCCTTGGCGTCGTACGCAGTGGCTGGCATGACCACCTTCAATCCAGGGACGTGCATGAACATCGCATGAAGGGCCTGGGAGTGCTGGGCCCCCTGCTCGCCGCCGCGATTGATGACCCCTCGGATCACCAGTGGGACGTTAATCCGCCCTCCAAACAAATAGGACCAGTTGGCCGCCTGGTTGACGATGGGATCGGCCGCCAGCAGCATGAAGTCCAGGCGCGGGTGAAACACGATGGGGCGCATGCCCGCAAGAGCGGCGCCGACGGCCAATCCCGTGGTGGCGTTTTCCGATACCGGAGAATCGAGGATACGATCGCGCGAGAACTCGTTGTCGAGATTCTCCAGGCTCGCCCCCGCATACCAGGGACTCCACAATCCCTGCCCGATGACGAAGGCTCGCGGATCGCCTGCCAGAATTTGGGCGTGTGCCTCGCGGATGGCTGCGGCGTAGGTCAATACTCGCATGCGGCCTCCGCAAACACGTAATCGAAAACGCGCTCGGCGGGAGGGAGAGGCGTCCTGCGAGCCGCTTCGAGTGCGGCTTGAATCTCTTCGCGGATTGGGCTCTCGTTCAGCAGAATTCCCCGGTCGCGCAACCGGGATTCGAGGCGCAGGATCGGGTCGTTCTGCATCCACTCCTCTAGCTCGCCGCGGCGCTTCACGCCCACATCGAGGTCCATGCTCGCCCCAACGTGTCCCCGCCAGCGGAACGTGCGGCACTCGAGAAACGACGGTCCTTTCCCCGCGCGCGCCCGGCCGACGGCCGCCCCTGTGGCCGAGAACACCGCCTCCACGTCGTTGCCGTCCACCCGTTCTCCCGGGATCGAATGAAATTCTCCGGCTCGGTGCAGATTATCGGCCAAGCGGCGCTCACTCCAGTGCATATGGCTGGAGTACAAATTGTTCTCGCAGACGAAAACCACCGGCAGACGGTACAGAGCAGCCAGATTCATCGATTCGTGCACGTGGCCCTCCTCGACGCAGCCGTCTCCAAAGAAGGCAATTGCGACGTGGGGCTGGCCGCGCATCTTGTAGGCCATCGCCGCGCCAACCGCCAGCGGCACGGTGCCCGCGACGATGGGAACCGTTCCGAGAATCCCTTGCTCCGCCGCAAACAGGTGCATCGATCCACCGCGCCCGCCGGAACAACCCGTCTCCCTGCCCAGAATTTCGGCGAACATCGCTTCGAGCGACCCTCCCTTGGCGAGATAGTGGCCGTGCGAGCGGTGCCCTCCCCAAACCGTGTCGGTGCGCTCGAGCGTGGCGCACACTCCGGCAGCAATCGCCTCCTGGCCGATGTACAGATGGCAAGGACAGCGCGTCTCGCCGCTCTCCAGCAAGTCCGCAACAGCCTCTTCGGCGCGGCGGATCCGGACCATCGTGGTCCATTGCTGTTGCAGCCAGGCTAAGGGTTGCTCTATCCGTCTCGGTGTTGATCCAGTCACGGCCAAGGCCTCATTTCCGCCGCTCAACTCATTCCCGGTAAAACGCCCAAATGGCGTCGCATACCTGGTGGATGTCGTCATCGCCGAGCGACATATTCAATGGAAGAAGTAGCAGCTGCCGAAAGAGTTTCTCGGTGAGTGGTAGGATTTGAGGGAACCCAAGCTTATCCCATTGATGCACAGCCTTTCCGCCCCACTGGATCAGTGTTCCAATTCCGAACGTCTTGAGGTAGGCTCGCAGTTCGTCCCGGCGCGCCGCCTCGATTTCGTAGTTCTGATAAATGTCAAAATGGTCCGCGTCGTCATCCGGGCCGGGAGGCAGCGTCAACTCCTCCAATCCCTCCAGGCGTTGGCGGTAGAGGCGTGCAATCGCGCGGCGGCGCTCCACGGCCGAGGGGTATTTCTTGAGCCGCGCGTCCAGAATCGCCGCCTGCAGATTGTCGAGCCGCGAGTTTAGCCCCCAGCTCACAATCTCCCCGTCGGCCCGGCGGCCGTGATCGCGCAATTGCAGCATCCGGTCCTGCGTAGCGTCGTCGTTGGTCACGACCGCGCCACCGTCGCCGAGGCATCCCAGTACTTTTGCCGGGAAAAAACTGATGGCCGCAGCCGCTCCGAACGTTCCCGCGGCTTTGCCCTTGAACCGTGAACCGAGCGCTTGCGCGGCGTCCTCCACGATCGTGAGTCCGTGTTTGCTGGCCAAGGCGCCGAGCGCGTCCATGTTCGCCGTGCGGCCGTTCAGCTGCGTCGGTAGAATTACCTTCGTGCGGGGGGTGATCGCATTGGCAACCGAATCGGGATCGATCAGATGGTCCGGGCCGCACTCCACCGGGACCGGGATCGCACCGGCGAAGTGTATCGCGGCCGCGGTGGCGACCATCGTGTGGGTGCAAAAAATCACCTCGTCGCCTGGGCCAACACCGGCGGCGCGCAGCGCAATGATCAGCCCGTCGGTGGCGTTGCCCACTCCCAGCGCGTGGCGCGCGCCAAGATATTGGGCAAGATTGTCTTCAAATCGCGCCAGATCCTGTTGCAGGATGAAGGCGCCGCGGCGGCCGGCGTCGCGCACAATAGCCAGAATCGTGTCTTCCTCGTCGGTGAACAGGCGAGGGTAATCGAAAAACGGTATGGGACGGCTGAGTGTGAGAGTCATCTGGTATTTGTGGCCTCCGCGTAGAGAGTACGGTAAGTGCTGAGGTCCATTTGAGAATTGACCGGGTATAAAGGCTCGGCGGGCCCTCCCGGCGCCAGTTCTCTGGGGATCACCTCCAGTGAGCCATAGAACAGGCGCTTGAGAAACGCTTTGCCGGCCATGGTGTTGGGGATCATCTTCAGCGCGACGGCGGCGCGACGCACATGGCGGACGGCGGCGTCGACCGCGCCGTGGCGCTCCGGGAATCCCGCGAACAGTTTGACCGAGAATCGTTTCTCCTTCAGGGCTTGCGCCATCTCCGCGGCCGAAAAGTAGCGGGTGTGAAATGGGCTGGGATGGAAGCCGGACCACTCGCGGTTGACCGTCGCCAGCAGCAGCGTCCCGCCTGGACGCAACACGCGACGCGCTTCGTCGAGGAAGGCCCCCGCGTCGGGCAGGTAATAAATGGCTTCAAATAGGAGCACCAAATCGCGCGAGGCATCGGCGAAGGGCAGATTCAGAGCGTCCAACGAGCGCACGCTAATGTCGCCGCGTCCGGCGTAGGTCTCCTGGGCGATGCGGCAGTTGGCGCCATTCAGATCGCCCGCCTCGACCGAGCGTGCCATCCGCGCCAGCCAGCCCAGCCCAAGGCCCGCGCCACAGGCGATCTCGGCTACATCTTTATTCGACGCCTGGCCGGCGGCCCAGGCGTAGCGCGTCCGCAGCATGGCCATTTGCAGGCGCGTCGCGCGCTGCTCTGGCTGCTCGGTGACCGTAGAATAATCAGCTCTCAGTGCGACTTGCATGTTTTGGCATTCCTAAACCGGAAATCGGGAAGCAACATCGGATACAGCCCCACAGGCTGCCCAGTCCGTAGGCCACATGGAGGCTGGCAAATACCAAAGGCATCAGTAAGAGGTACTTCGCCTTGCGCGCGGCCCATGCTTCATGGATGGAGGCTGCGAAATTCGCGGCGCCATACGCGGAGGCCACGGCGATCGACCAGGGAAACGGCAGAACGAATGACATCGCCAACGCTGCAACGAAAACAGCCGGAACCAGGTGTCGCGGACGCACCGGAACGATGTCGCTTAGAGCAAACGGCCGGATGGCCCACTCGCCGTTGCGGAAGTTGTGCCGCCAGAATGAGCCCAAATCCGTCCGGGCGTAATAATCGCAGACAATGGAGGGGTCGAGCAAAATCACTCCGCCTGAACGGCGCAGGCGAAGATTGAACTCCATATCCTGACCGCGGGAGAGTTTTTCGTTGAAGCTGCCGATTCGCGAAAAGATCTCACGGCGCCAGCAGCCGCCAAACACAGTGTCCGCCCGGCGCGGTCCGCCTGCGGAAAGCGTCCTGAACGACGAATTACCCACGCCAAAACGGCTCGAGAGCGCAGCGGCAACAGTCTCCGCGAACAGGCCGCGAGTCTGCGCCCGCGTGCGGATGGATCCTCCGGCGTTGTCGGCTCCCGAACCCAGGAGTAGTTGCACACATCGGCGCAGATAATCGGCGGGCATCGCAGCGTGTGCGTCGAAGCGCAGGATAACTTCCCCGCGCGAGGCGGCGATGGCGCAGTTCATCGCAGAGGGCGTCGCCCGTTCGGGGTTATCAATGACGCGAACCCTTGGATCGCGGGAGGCTCGGGATTGCAGCAGTTCCCGCGTCCCGTCGGAGCTCATTCCATCCGCGACGATCACCTCGAGCGGACCTGGATAATCGCTGGTCAAAATCGAGTCCAGGCAGCCCCCGATGAACGAGAACTCGTTGCGGCAGGGCACGATGACGGATACGAAAGGGCCCGGCCCACTCATCGCGCCTCCGCAAAGACCCAGCCTGCACGCTCGTCCCATTTCAGCCGGACAGACGCCCTCTGTGGGCGGCACGCAAACGCTAGAACGATCAACGGAATCAACAGGCCCTCAACGAGGAATCCTTTGTAGCCCTCCGGACCGGCGCGAATCAGGGGAGGCAGGCAGGCGACGAACAACCAGGGAGAGATCGTGGCGAACAAGCGGAACAGAAGCCCCGAGCCTGGGCGAATTTTCTGGTGGGCGTTCAGGCAATACGCCCACACCAAGCCCAGCACGATCGCCCCCAGTGCCACACCGGCAAAACCGAAGTTCAGATACCAGCCCGTGGCGTGATGGACGGAGTAGCCCTGGTTCTGAATCGCGCCGACGCTATCCGCATAGTAACTGTAGATATCGGCGGGACGGTCCGGCCACAGCACTCGCGGCACCACCGAGCAGGCCAGCGAATACAGACTGTAGCCGAAGCGAGGTTCGGCACCGCTGGCGAGCACGCCGTAGAGCGAAAAATGCGCTGCATAGGCCTCATTGCTGGAAGTCACGAAGTTAGCCACTTCGGTGGCGTCCTCGACGCGCTGGCTGACTGCCTCCCTCATCTCCGAAATGGGAGTGCCGCGAAAGAAATCGATCGTGTAAAGAAACCACATTCCGGCCGCCAGCAGCAGCGCTGCCTTCACGAAACTGGGCCGCTTCACCGAAGCGAAATAGGCCAGTAGTCCCGCCAGCAGCGAAGTAAACACCTCGTTTTTGTTGCCCAGAACGAAGGTAAAGATGCCCATGCCGGTAAACACCAGAACGTAGCCGGGCCAGGTGTAGCGGCGCACGACGTTGACGAAGTAGCGCGACTGGCCGCCGGCAAGAAGGGTTGCGAATCCAATCGACGGAGGCAGCATCGCCACCCGGTTCAGCACCTGGTGCAGTGTGAACCATTCATCCGTCTGCCTGCGCGTGTACAGATAGGCGGAGGTGTTCAGGGCCCAAGCCTCGCTGAGTTTGTCCTTGATGATGTACAGGCTGGCCAAGCCCGCAATCGCCGCAATGATCAGGATCGGCTCATGCCGCAACACGAGGCGGGGAAACTCCACCCGCGGGTCGCGCGAGATCGACAGCAGCACCGTAAGCAGCACGCCAACGATGAAGCCCGAGTACAGTGCCAGCGCCAGCATGTAATTACCGTCGAGGGCGACTGGAAACAGCTTGTACTCCAGGTAGTGATAATTCTTCCCGCTGAAACCGCCCGTCTTGTCGATGACGATGTACCAGGCTCCATACAGAGTCCAGTAATAGAGCGTTCCGGCTCCCACCAGGAATCCGGCGTCTCTCCGTTTGCGATACAGAGCCAGCGTCAGCGCGGCAATCATTGCCGTGGCCACGCCGAGCATCGCGAAGAACTCCATCAGCGCAACTCCCCGTAGATCTCTTTAAGCGCCTGCGCGATCGCCGCCGAGGAAAATTCCGCTAGCTTAGATCTGCCATTGCTGCGCCGCGGAGGCTCGACGATTCTGATTAAGGCCCGGGCCAGCACGTCGGGATCGGGCAGGGCAATGGCCGCTTCGCGCACGCCCCGGAGCCGCTCCGCCACGTCACCTACATCCACGCTCACGACGGGCAGATTCGACGCCAGAGCCTCCTGCACCACCGTTGGCGATCCCTCGGATACGCTAGTCAGCAGCAGGCAGTCGGCGGCGTTCATTATGTCCGGAATCCCCTCGGGCGGAACCTGTCCATCGAGAACCTCCATCCGCAGGCATGGAACAACGCGGCGCGCACGGTTCACGGCATCGCGGGCCATTGCCAGCCTCTTCACTCGTGGGTCGTGGCCGGCGTTGAACAGCACGATGCGATCCGCCGCGCTCCAACCCAGCCGCCGGCGTGCCAGAAGACGCGGCGCGGGCTTAAATATCTCCGGATCGACGCCGGACGGCAGGACAACCGCAATCGTACGCCGCCACCAGAGACGATCCCGGAGCCGGCCGCTTACGCAGATGATCTTTCGCGCCTTCAGCGCCGCAAGTTGGGAGAACAGGCATCCACACGCCGCGCGGAGCCTGGCCCCCCACCCAAAGCATGCCGGCGGCGGGTTTAGATCGCTGCCGCGATACGTAATTACCAAGGGAATCGATCCGCAGGCTAACGCGCAAACAAGGGCTGTCACGGTGCCGAAGTGCGCGTGAACGGCAAGAGGCCGCAGTCTCGCGATCTGGACCCGGAGGCGCCGGAACTCCGCCATCAACAGGCGCGGCGAAGTGCGTGATCCGAGGTAGAACAGATGCACCTCGACGCCCGCCGAAGCGAGGCTCTGCGCCTGCCTTCGCGCGAAAATCATCGAACTGCCTTGGCCGCCGCCGGGAATCACGAACAGTACGCAGTTGCGCGCCGGATTGGCTCGTGGCTGAAGCCGCACTGGAAACGCTGCCGGAGCCGTCATCGGAAACAGACCTCCCGCGCCCGAGGGATCGCCGCGAACACCGCCAAGCGCAAAGTCTTCCCCCACGCCAGCGCACTCACCGGATTGGACCGCAGCAGGCGCCAATACGCGCGTCCCGCGCCCAGGAAATCGCCCGCCAGCATGAAATGGTCCGCCTGCTTGAGCGAGGCGCGCAGGGTATCCAAAGCGATTTGCTTGCCCGCCTCTGCGAGCGCCGCCGAAATATTTTCCGGTTCGCCGCGGCGGCGGGCCCGCGCCAGAGCCTGTGCAGCACGGAACACTCGCGCCTGGTCCGCCGCCCGCCTTGCGCTGATGGAGCCGGCGGTGTAGCGGTAATGATAGAGGACCTCGGCCAGGTTGGCGGGTTTTCCCGTCTCGCTGAGCCTCCAGAGGAAGTCGTAATCGGAGGCGCAGGGAAGCTGCTCCCGGTAGCCCCCGATCGCCACCGCTTGTGCGCGCCGGAACATCACCGAGCCGTGAACGAAGGGATTCCCGTTCCATAACGCCGCAGCCAGGCCGGCCGGGCGGTGCGGCAGATGCAAACGCCACAAAGGCGCGCCGTCAGCTTGGTGCGAAAGCGTGTCCGTGCCGGCTAGCACCACCTCTGGATGTTCGCGCAGGAACGCCACCTGCCGTTCAAGCCGGTCCGGTTCGCTCCAGTCGTCGGCATCCTGCCGCGCCACGAATTCACCGCGCGCCAGCGCCAGCCCACGATTGCTGGTTCCTGGCACGCCGCGATGGGGCTCGTGGAAGAGCCGTATCCGGGTGTCGAGCTTCGCCCATCCGTCCAATCGAAGCCGCATTCGCTCGCTCGGGCTACCGTCGTTGAGGATCAGAAACTCGAAATCGCCGAACGCCTGGCACAGAATCGAGGCGATCGCCTGATCGAGCATCTCCTCCGGTGTCTCGAACACCGGCATCAGCACCGTGACGGCGGGAGACGAGTTCACCATGTCGCACTCCATCGCCTTGCCCACTGTGCCAGGGCCACCATCATCCACAATTTCTGGCCCTTCAGATTCCTCTGCCGATCCGCTTCCAGCAGAGGACAGGGAGTGGCTTCCAGAGCCAGTTCCCGCAAGGGTCCAGCCAGCCACCTTTCGATGGGCGCGCCGAAGCCCTGCTTCACGCGGCCCAGAACCCTGGCAGGCAGCTGGTCTCGGTAGGCGTCCCTCAGCAGCACTTTCTTTTCCCGCCCGGCCACCAACTCCCGTTCCGGTAACGATTGCGCCCACTCGAGCAAGCGGTGGTCGAGAAACGGTGCCCGCCCCTCTACCCCGCTCGCAGCGAGGGCGATGTCGATTTTATATGTCAGATCGTTAGGGAGATAAAGGTGACGGTCCGACCACATGGCCTTCTTCAATGCACTGCCCTTAGGAACGCGATACCCCTCACGCTTCAGTAACCAGGAAAGAGAGTTTCCGCCGCCGTTGCCGTTGAGAAGGCAGTTGCGCTCTTCCTGGCGGAACGCCGCCTTCGATTCCACGTACACGCTAGTGGCTCCATCGGCAAATCCCATCGCCGCGGCCGCCGCCTTGATCGCCTGCTTGGCGGTGATGCGCTCATAATGGCGATAGCCGCCGAACGTCTCGTCCCCTCCTTCTCCGTTGAGAACCACACGATACCGTCCGCGCAGTTCGTGCGCCAGCGCGAAGGCCGGAATCGCCGAACTGTCGGCAAATGGCTCGTCGTAATACCACAGGAGCTTTTCAAAATCCTGCGCTGAGCGGCGCGCATCGACGGGTAGCACTTCCTGCTGTAGACCGAGATGCCGGGCGACCAGTGTTGCGTGTTCCAAATCGGGATGGCCGTCGCCGAAATCGGCGGTAAAGGCTTCCAGCTTCGATCCCTGCCGAACGCACTCCGCCGCAATGATCGAGGAATCGACGCCGCCGCTCAGGAAGATCGCAACCGGCACGTCAGAGCGCAAACGCAGGCGAACGGCATCGGCGACCCGTGCGCGCAGGTCTTCTATCAACTCCTCGCGGGAACGGCGCGGAGCTTCCCGGCGCGCGTTTTCAGGCCTCCACCAGCGGCGCAACTCGGCTTGGCCGTTCTTGTAGAACACGAGGTGACCTGGCTCCAGCTTGCGGCAATGCCGAAAGATCGCCAGCGGCGCCGGCACGTAACCGAGCGCCAGATAAGCGTCCATCGCCATGGGATCCAGGCGGCGCTCGTGAAACGGGTCCAGTGCCTTCAACTCGCTGGCGAATGCGATCATCCCCGGACGATGGAAATAAACCAGTGGTTTTTCGCCTACGCGATCCCGGGCCAGCGTCAGAGCGCGCTCCCGCGCGTCCCACAGCCCGAAGGCGTACATGCCCACCGAACGTTCGAGCGCCTTCTCGACGCCCCATTCGGCGCAGGCCCGCAGCAGTACCTCCGTATCGGAGCCGGACCGGAACTCCCCGCCCAGTTGCTCGCGCAGCTCCAGGTAATTGAAGATTTCGCCGTTGAATACAATCGTCCAGCGCCCGTCGGTCGAGGTCATGGGCTGTGCCCCGGCGACGGTTAAGTCGAGAATCGCCAGCCGGCGATGCCCCAGCGTACAGTGGGAATCGGCGAAGGTTCCCTCGCTGTCCGGCCCGCGATGGCGCTGGACCTCGATCATTCCGCGGACCAATTCCCGCCCGCGATGGTGGCCGTAATTTTCGCCTGCTACGCCCGCAATTCCACACATGACAAGAAATTACCCCCGAGAATCATGGCTCGCGCCTCCTCAGATACAGACCAAATCCCCCCGAGACGGCCACCGACCCCGCTATCCAAACCGCGGCGGCGCGAGCGTCCACCGAAGGTAGGTCCCAACTGCTGGCGGAAACCGCGACAACGAAGACCAAGCCGCTCAAAAACGTAGCAGAGCCCGCCGCGCCCATCCGGAATCCCCGGCGCAGGTACCCATGGGCAAAGCAAGCTGCAAAGCAAAAGGCGTACGAGATCAGGAAGCCAAGCGCAGCTCCTTCCGACGGCGCGAGTACGCGCGAACACAGTCTTGCGGCGCACCAGAACACCGCTTGGGTCAGTAGGTCGACCGAAAGAAACCCGCCCAGATCGCGCGCCGCCAGCATCGGCGTCATCAGCACCCAGGAGGCGACTTTCAGATAATCCCCGATCAGGGTCCAGCGTAAGAACCGGGGTGAGGCGACAAACGCTTTCGAGTATAGAAGTGCGACGACGGCGGGTTTTAGGGCCGCCAGCGCGACAATGACCGGAGCGGTGGCCAGGGAGGCCACAATCATCATGCCGCGGATCTGCCGGCTGCGCTCCTCGGGACTGCGCGCGGCCGAAAGCAGCGGCAGATAGTACGCCTGAATCGAGCCCAGAATCAGCGTCACGTGATTCATGCTGATGTTCCAGGCCGCGTCGAACTGGCCGGTCGCGGCCAGGCTCTCCTGACGGGTAATGGATGCCCGCACCGCCAACAGCATCACGGTCGCCGCCAGCCCGCTGGCCAGCATCGCTCCCGAGACGGAAAAGAAGTGCCGCGCGGCTTCGTTCGTCCAGACCCTCCCGATTCCTTTAACCCATCCCAGAAGTTCGCGGTCGTGGCCTCGCAGCGCCGAGACGCCCGCCGACACACTCGCCGCCGCAGGGAACACCAGCAGGCAACCCATCGCCAGAGGATGCCCGGCGCGGATCGCCAACGCCACGGGCCATGCGGCGATCGCCGCGGCGGCGGGGGCGACCATCTGCAACAGCGCCAGCCTTCCGATTTCCCGCATGACGTTGAGAATCGCGGTGAGAAAAACAAAAACGCTCAGCAGCGCGACCGTCGCCGCGATCCACCGCAGAAGCCCTTCCGAATCATGAGGGAGCCGGCTATAGCGGACAAACTCGCCCGGCGCTGCCAGCATCGCAAGGGCGACCAGAAGGGTGCCCGCGGCAAACAGCGACGCGACGGTGCGCAGGTACTCGCGCCGCCTGACCCCCTCCAACTCGCTGGCCCCCTGCACCAGCGCCATCCGGCCGTTGGCTGTGGCCACGATCAACGCGCCGTCGCGCAACTGCTGCAGGGTCTGCAGCAGCGCGAGCCAATCAGGTCCCAGCAGTGCCGCAACGATCTTCGTTCCCAGCGCGCTCAGAAGCCCGCTCGCGATGGACGCGCCCCCCGTCTTGCTCAGCGCCGTAACCATCGGGCGCCAGAGAGGCGTGCGGACAGGTTCAGGCGCCACCGTCATCGCTTTTCCACCCACCAGTTGCCCAGAGCCATCGCGGTGAGCCCGCTGCGAAGAAACACATCCACCGCGTCGGCGGCGCGGTACACAATCGGCTCGCCATGCAGGTTGAAGGACGTGTTCAGAATGATCCCCTCCCCCGTGCACGCCTCGTATTCCTTTAACAAGCGGTGATAGTCGGGATTGTGATCCTCGAAGACTTCATGAGGACGCGTGGTGAAGTCGTAGGGATGCTGCGCAGCGGCAAACGCCTCCCGTCTCTCCGGCCGCGAGTGGAATCCGAACATCATGTACGGCGAGGCGACCGGCTTCGGCTTCACGTAATATTCCCCGGCCCTCCCGGCCAGCACCGACGGCGCGAAGGGCATCCAGAAGTCGCGATTCTTGATCATTTCATTGATCACCCGAACCGCCGAGAGCGAATCGGCACGGGCCAGAATCGAGCGGTTTCCCAGCGCCCGCGCGCCAAACTCCATCGGCCCGTTGGCTCGCGCTACGATGTTTCCCGCAGCCACCTTCTGCGCGGTGACACGCTCAATGTCGTGCTCCCACCGGATACGGACACTGCGGCCGGCGATCGCCTCCAAAGCCAGCTGCGCCTCCCCATCGTTGATCGCTTCGCCGTAATAAAGTGCCCCCAGAGGCTCGATCGGTTCACGCGCCCGCGCGGACAAGTGACAGGCCGCCCCGACGCTGTTCGATTCGTCGCCGCACGACGGAAATACGTAAAGATCCTCTACCTCAGGGATCTCGAGCAAAGCCAGATTCGCTTTGACGTTCATGAATACGCCGCCCGCGCAGGCCACCTTGCAGATGCCGGTCTCCCGTACCGCGGCAGTCACCCACTGGACGAGCATGTCCTCAATGAACTTCTGCGCCCCTGCCGCGATCGTGTCGAAGCGCTTGCCCTCGAGCAGTTTCTTCACGAACGGATACGCCGCGTACATCGGCGGGACACCAGTGCGTCGCTTCCACGACAAGCCGTCGGATGAAAACTCGAACAGCCGCGAGAAGTCGCGAGCCGCCTGCCCGGCCCGGCCGGGGGCAACGTACGGCGCCAGGCCCATGACCTTATATTCGTGCTCCAGCGGAGCCATGCCGAGATAACGCGTCACCAGCGCGTACAGCCTTCCGATGGAATCGTGCTCGGAAACTGAAGCAATTCTGGAAAGCTCTCCCTGCCGGCCGATGTTCACCGTGGCCGAAAGCCGATCACCCGAGCCGTCGCAGGTAAGCACCAGCACCGGCTCATCGCGCCAGGGAGCCGTGTGATACGCAGCCGAGGCGTGAGCCAAGTGGTGCTCCACTGCCTCTGTCCTTGCCATTTCCACGCCAATTCGCGCCAGCGCCTGCGCGCGCAGCTCTGCTTTTCGTTTCTGATAAGCGCGGTCCAGGACAGTTCCTTTGAGCGGCTGCTTCCACCGGCCCATTAGGTCCCCGGAACGTTCGTAGTCGGTCACGATCCTTTCGCGTTCCCACTGGTGGTAATTCATGTAGAGGCCGTTGAGCGCAAAGCGCACCTCCCCGCTCCTCCCGTTGAGCGCGTGGAACGCGAGGCCGGCCGCCCCGGCGGGCGCGTCCCCTTGATTCTTGACGCGCGTGAGCCGTTCCTCCTGCAAGGCGAGCGTAACGCGCCCGTCGCGCACCACCGCGACCGAGGCGTTGTGGCCGTCATGAATTCCCACATAGACGCTCATGAGGCCACCTCTTCCCTCGCCGTGTAGTACGAGCGATAGTAGCCGTAGTAGTAGTAGCTGTCGCTCAGCTCCTTGTGAACTTCATTCAGTACCAGCCCGACCACGTTGGCTCTCAAGCGGTTTAGAATCGCTAGGACGCTCGCGACGGCTTTTCGGCGGGTCTTGCCAGCGCGGGCGACGACGATCACTCCGTCGACGGCCGTTGCCATCTGGAGCGGCTCGGCGAATCCAAGCAAAGGCGGTGCGTCCAGCACCACAAGATCGTAGTCTGAAGAGGCCTCTTCCAGGATCTCGACCAATCCGCGGCCAATCAAATCGGAGGCCCTGCGCGAAGGAGGGCCAGCCGCCAGGATGTCCAGTTGGTCCACACCCTCGACTCGCACCAGCGCGTCACGCCAGACGATTTCGCCGAGCAGAACATTGGAGAGTCCAATAACGCTCGGCAGGTTGAAATTGCGGTGCACGCTCGGCCGGCGCAGATCGCCGTCGATCAGTAGCGTCCTCTTGCCTTGTTCGGCGTGAGCCGTGGCCAGATTGGCCGCCGTGGTCGTCTTGCCCTCGCCCGGCGCGGCGCTCGTAATTAAGAGAGACCGGTACCGGCGATCGAAGCTTCCCAGCAGGATCGAATTGCGCAACGTCCGGATAGACTCATGGAAGCCGCTGAGGTCTTGGTCCAAGCCCGGTTTCTGGCGTGGAGCGCCCACTGAAGGCCGGCTCTTCATCAACGGCAGGCTACCGACCACTTCCGTGCGCAAGGTACGCGAGACCTGCTCCGGATCGCGCACGGTCTTATCGAGAAGATCGCTCACCACCGCCGCGCCCACGGCCACCAGCGCGGAAAAAAGAAACGCCAACAAGAGATTGAGCTTCAGGTCGGGAAAAACCGGTTTCAGCGCCGGCCGGGCCGGATCGGCAATGCGGATGGCGCTGTTCTGAAAGCCCGCGTTGATGCCGGCCTCCTTGATCTTGCGGACCAACTCCTCGTACAGCAGCTTGTCGGCGTCGGCCTCGCGCTTCAGTGCCTGATACTCGAAAGATCGCGCATTCACGCGGTCAAAATCGGCCTTGGCGTCGGCGACCGCCTGTTTCACAGCCTCCTCATGCCACTCGCTCTCGTCGTATTCGATCGAAACCCGCCGCATAACGTCTTGAATGGCGCTCTCGATGGCCGATTCCACTTCACGAACCTTGGCCTCTGCTTTCCGGTACTCCGGATGGTTCGCGCCGAAGTGTGTTTTGATCTCCACAAAGCGCTCGCGGGCGTCGTTGAGATGCTCCACCAGGCGGCGCAGCCCGTCGCCTTGGGCGGTGGCCAGGGCGGCCTCAATCGAGCCCGATCTCACCGACTCATAGGTGGCCTGCTTCTTCAGGCGGTCGCCCTGCGCGTTGGTGTACTCGGTGTTGAGCTGCAGCAGGCGCGCCGACAGAATATTGGTCTTTTCCTCCGGATTGATGACGTTCAACTCACGTTCAAATCCGAGTAGTGCCTGGCTCGATCGCTCCATCTTGGCGCGCAGTTCCTCATTTTGCTTTTCCATGAACGTGGCCAGCGACGCCGAACTGCGGATGCGGATGTTATAGGTATGCTCCAGATAGGATTGGGCAATGGCATTGGCGGCATCGGCCGCCAGTTGCGGATCGTCGGAACGGTAACCGATGAGCAGCAGATAAGTGTTCGGCGGCCGGGTCACCTTCAGACGCCGTAGCGTGACTGGCGCGTCGCTGGCCCGCGCGCTCACCGATTCGGCCTCCGGCTGATGTTCCAGTTCACGCAGCTTGAAGCGCCGATCCACCGGCCTCAACACGGAATCCGACTGCACCAGCCTAATCTGCGTGGCCAGGTACTGGTCGGAATCGTTCAGCGAGGTTCGCGCCGCATCCTGCCCAACCACACCCGAGGGCGTCTGGCGATCGACATCCACCGTCGCCGTCGACTCGTAGATCGGCGTCAGACGCGCGGACACGATCAGCGTCCCGATCACGGAGGCGGCCACGAATCCTCCGATACGCCAGCGGTAGCGCTTCAGAATCCATAGATACTGCGATAACGGAAGCTTGCCATCTTCCGGCTCCCGCTCGGCCGCGCTGTAGACCGGCGGCGCATACGCCGGCACGCGTCCCATCTCGACCAACATCGGTAGCCTTTCCTCGTCCTGCATCGAATCTCCTTCGAAAAACGCTCCCCAATCAGGGGTGACTGTAAATCAAAATTCCCGAAGCCGTGGACGACATGAACCCGACAGCGCGGTCGATGGTGGTCATCGTCAAACGGGCCGAACGGTTATCGGGAATATAGAAAATGTCGTTGGCCGACAGAGGCACATCGGGTTGCTTGCGATCCAGGATCTTTCTGAGGTCGATCGCTACCTCCTTGGGTTGGCCAGCGGGTTGCCCGGTGGGTTGTGTAGTGCCCGTGTCGGCGCGGCGGTAAATGAAGGCCTGTTTGTTGGCGTACGGCGCCAGACCCTCCGCCATCGCCAGAGCTTTCAAAATGGTCAGCCCAAAACCGTCTTCAATCTTGTACGCGCCCGGATGCTTCACGTTCCCGACCACGAAGACGCGCCCCACAGGAGGAACCCGAACTTCTTCTCCACCCTCCAGCGTCACGTTTAGCGACGGATCCGCCGCATCGATCAGACCCTTCAGCGGAATCCGCTCCACGCGCACCGCGCCTCCTGGCGCGAGCGCTGGGCGGGTCACCACCACCTCGGTGCCTGCGTCGGGAGAAAGGCCCTGGGCACGGGTTAATGCTTCCAGTAGCGTCGTCTTCCCGAGAGCCTGAAAGGTCACCGGACGCTTCACCGCGCCAGCCACGCTGATCGGACGGCTATGATACTCGGCGATTGTGACCGTCACTACCGGATCCACCAGAATCTCCGCAACGCTCAACGCGACTGCGATCTTCTCCTCTAAATCCGAGGGCATTAGCCCCTTGGCTTCCACTTTTTGCTTCAGCATGGGCAGCCGGATAAACCCTTCCGCGCTGACTCGTACCGTTCTGGTTAACTCCGGTGCGCCGTATACCGAGATGGAGAGTAGATCGTTCGGCCCGATTTTCTGTGCTGGCAAATTTCCCAGTAACGAAGGCTCCATCGCCGCCGTCTGGATCTCCTGCGCAGGAATGAAACCGGCAAACAGGAGAAGGAAAGAAAGAAATTTGCGATTCATCGGCACTCGCTAAGTTGTGCCGGGCGAGAAGGATTCGTCTCAGATGGATCTGTGATTTTCCGCTTGGATTAGCGCCAAATCTGATACCACTTTCGGGACTCAGTTGTAATGGAATCTCGAAATGGTATCAGGGCTTCCCCTATTAGGGCAGCTTTGGGGTTGGTGATGCACAATGTTTCAGCCAGTTCCTCGCCGTAGTTCTTCTTGACCCATGCATAGGCCTGTTCGAGCCTCGGCGGCCGATGCTCGCAGTCGTGGGCGTCGCTCGCAAGAAAATGCACCAGGCGCCGGTCCAACAGGCTGCTTGAAAACTCCTGCGCGCGCTTGCCGAATCCGCCCAGCAGGCTCTGTGCCGTCAGTTGTACGCACGCGCCGGCGTCCACCCACTGGGCGAGGCTGTCGATTCGCTCGCGCAACAGGCGGTTGCGCTCGGGATGCGTAATCACAGGCGTCATGCCGGCCAGCTGCAGCCTCTCGAAGATTTCCGCGGTGTTGTTAAAAATCAGCAGGTCGGAAAACTCCACCAGCAGGTAACGGCGATGGTTGATGGTGTACTTGGCTGGATGGGCAAGGGCGTCCTCGATATTGTCGAAGCTGAGATGAAAATCGCAGCCGCTGTGCAGGCGCAGCACGCTGCCGGACGTCTCGGCGATCTCGGCCAGCCGCTCTTCGATCAATTCCGGCTCGAAACGGTACTTGGCGTTGGCGTGCGGGGTGGCCACCAGATCGGTGGTGCCGTGCTCGGCGGCCATGCGGACCATGGCAAGCGAATCGTCGATCGACTTCGCGCCGTCGTCCAGTCCGTACAGCACGTGACTGTGAATATCGATCACGCTACGATTCTACTGCCCTTGCAGATCGGGAAGCTTCACCAGCTCGATGCGGTGATTTCTCCCGCGGCCCGCTTCGGTGGTGTTGTCGGCCACCGGGCGGGCATCGCCGATGCCCTGAGGATCCAGGCGCAGGCGCTTTACTCCGTTGGCCGTCAGCCACTGCACAACGGCCGAGGCGCGCCGGCGCGATAACGTCATGTTGCCCGCCTTCGTGCCGACGTTATCGGTATGTCCTTCCACGCGAATCCGCCACACCGGATGATCGTTCATCATGCTGACCACTTCCTGCAGCAAGGCCGTTGACGACGGCGACAGATCGGGCCGTCCGGGCAGGAACTGGATGCCGTACAGCGCCACATGGCCGTAACGCTGCAACATCTCGGCGATGGAATCGGCGTCGGTGATCGAATCGAACTCCGGCTGAGCGGCGTTCATCTCGATCAGCGTGTAGTAGCGCGACGCGGCGTCCACGGTGATCCAGAAATCTCCCTTGTGAGCCGTCAGAGCCGCTTCCGTCTCGGCGAACCGGTACGGAATTTCGAAGCCCTCGGCTTTTAAGGCCGACGCCGCCCGATCGACAATCGAGGCCGGGCTGGTCCCTTCACGACATTCATACATGAGAGACCGGCTCTTGCCGCCGATCGGCGTAGTTACCGCCTCGCCCTGGCCATCTTCGCCGACGGCAATCTCGCGGTGGTCGGAATCCTTCTTGTCGCAGTTGTCGATCCGGCATTCCAGCAGCTTCGGCAAGTACGTGGAATCGATGCAGCCGGGCTGATCCGGCGCGAGCCTCGCGGCCGGCTCGCCGGTCTGCGCCGCGTTTCCCGCCAGCATGAGCATGAACAGCAGGAACATAACGTGAGGAGAATGTTTCACGCCCAAGTTATGATCTTACCAGAAGCCGTACTTTAGCCGCCGATGGAATACATCGGCCGCGGCGGCGCGACGAATCGTGCCGTATTGATCTCATGGCCGATCCACTTTCCGCGCACGCACCGGGCGACGGCGGCCGCGATCTCTTCGTCCGGGGCATTGCGGCGAATCAGCCCGCGCACGTCGGTCTCCTCCACCGCGAACAGGCAATAGCGTAAATGGCCATCGGCGGTGATGCGCAGGCGATTGCAGTTCAGGCAAAACGGACGGCTTACGGAGGCGATAAAGCCTACCCCTCCGATGCCGTCGGCAAAGCGATACTCCGTGGCGGGAGCGCGCGGGTCGCGATCCGGCACCACCTCCAGCGGACCGATCTCGCGCTCCAGCATGGCGATCATGTCATCCGCCGTCAGTACGCGGCTGCGGTCCCAGATGCCCTGCGCGTCCAGCGGCATGAACTCGATGTAGCGGATCTCGATGCCGCGCTCCCGCCCGAACCGGGCCATCGGCACGATGTCCGGCTCAATCAGATCTTTCACCGCCACGACGTTGATCTTCACCGGTCCGTAGCCCAGCTTCAGGCAGGTTTCGATGCCCCGCATCACCTTGTCGAAATCGTCGCGGCGGGTGATGCGCTGGAAACGCTCGCGGTCCAGCGTGTCCAGGTGAATATTGATGCGGCGCAGACCGGCGTCATACAGCTCCGGCGCGAACTCGGCCAGCTTGACGCCGTTAGTTGTCAACGCCAGATCCTCAATCCCTTCAATTGCCGCCAGCTTCCTGATCAAGGTCGAGAGGTCTTTTCGCAGCAGCGGCTCGCCGCCGGTAACGCGCAGTTTCCTCACGCCCAGTTTCGCGGCGACCTGCACGAAACGCTCGATTTCCTCAAACGTGAGCAGTTTCTCGCGCGCCTCAAATTTCACCGGCGTCTCCGGCATGCAGTAGAAGCAGCGGATGTTGCAGCGATCCGTCACGCTGATGCGCAAGCTATCGTGCAGGCGCCCGAAGGTGTCGATTAAAGAGTTCACTCTTTTGGCGGAAACCGGCTACTTCCATTCTATCCCGCTCCGGGATTTGACATGATATCCTCTTGAACGACCTCCGCCGCCCATCCCGAATCGCCGCTGGCATGGTCGCGTGCCTGGTTCTGGCAAAGCTGCTTGTTCACCTCTACGCCGGCCGCCACTACGGCTATTTTGTTGACGAACTCTACTACATCGCTTGCAGCAAGCATCTCGCTTGGGGCTACGTCGACCAGCCTCCTCTGATCGCGCTGATCACCTGGACGGTGCGCGCGATCCTAGGCGATTCCCTGCCCGCCATCCGGTTGCTGCCCGCGGTGGCCGGAGCAGGCGAGGTCGCCCTGGTCGCGCTCCTTGCCCGCGAATTCGGAGGCAAGGCCTTCGCGCAAGGGCTCGCCGGATTAGCCGTCCTGGTCGCGCCTGGCCTCCTCGCCGCTGACGGTCTTCTCTCCATGAACGCCTTCGAGCCTCTGTTCTGGATGGGCTGCGCCTGGCTGCTGGCGCGGATCGTCAATACGGGCGACCAAAAACTCTGGATCTGGTTCGGGGTCCTGGCCGGGCTCGGCCTGGAGAACAAGCACTCCATGCTGATCTTCGGCGCGGGAATGGTCGCCGGTGTGATCCTGACGCCGGAGCGCCGCGCGTTTCGAAGCGGTTGGTTCTGGCTGGCGGCCCTCATCGTGTTTCTGCTCTTCCTTCCCAACCTGATCTGGAACATCCAGCACCACTTCCCGTTCCTCGAACTGCAAGCCAACATCCGCCGAAGCGGCCGCGACGTCCACCTGGGGCTGATGGAATTCTTCGGGCAGGAAACCCTGGCCACAAATCCGCTGACGTTGCCCCTCTGGCTGGCCGGACTCTGGTTTTTCTTCGGACCAGGAAAGCGTTTCCGCGCGCTGGGCATCGCCTGGATCTTCACGGCGGTCGTCATCGTCACCCTGAGCCCGAGGATTTACTACCTGTTCCCCGCATTCCCCGCCCTGTGCGCCGGTGGAGGCGTCGTCTGGGAGCATTGGCTCGACCGTTTCGCGCGGCCCTGGCGAATCGCCTGGGCGACCCTGATCGCCGTGAGCGGCGCGATGCTCGCCCCAATGGCGATCCCCGTGCTTCCACCCGAAACCTACATCCGCTATACGCGCGCGCTGCACCTGGCGCCGCCCCGGATTGAGACGCATCGTCTCGGTCCACTGCCGCAGATCTTCGCCGACCAGTTCGGCTGGGAGGAAATGGCGGCCGAAGTTGCGCGCATCTACAACAATCTGCCGCCGGAGGTCCGCACCGAAACCGCGATCTTCGGACAGAATTACGGCCAGGCCGGCGCCATTGATCTGTTCGGCCCGAAATACGGCCTCCCTCAAGCGATCAGCGCGCATCAGAGCTACTTTTTCTGGGGACCGCGAAATTACACAGGCTCCAGCGTCATTGTGATGGCCGGCAATCCAGAGGACCTGGAACGCCGGTTCGCGAGCGTCGAAAAGGTGGGTCACGTCGAGCATCCCTACTCGATGCCCTACGAGCATTTCGACATCTATTATTGCCGAGGACTGAAGCAGCCGCTGAAGGATCTCTGGCCGCAGGCGAAGAACTGGGACTAGTTAAGATTTACCAGCCTGTCAAACACTAGGTCCCCGCACGTTAGTGCGGCGTGATAACCCCTGGCGTGAGCCAGGGGACTCAACCGCTAGACAAAATGACCCGGACATCTTACTAGGGAGTCATCAATAGGTGATCTCATCCCCCGGCATCAGCACCAGCCCGAAAATCTCATTCCCTTCGAACTTCACCGGGACCAATTTGCCGTGGTACAGCCGCCGCACGGATGCAATTTTGGGCAGCGTCCGCGAATGGCTGGCAGGATCGGTCACCGCCTCACCCACCGTGCCGCCGACGCGAGAAAATGTCTCGCGGCCCTTGACCCTCACAGAGAATCCGGCGTTCATTCCCACGCTCGGCGCGATCATTTCGCAGAAAACGCCGGCCTCAGGCTTGGCGCAGTAGCCCTCGGGATCGTCTAGGAACTTCGCGGTCGCCTGACGCAGCGTGGCTCGCTCCCCGGCGCCCAGAATCGTCGCGCGAAAATTATGCGGCGAGGCTCCGGTCCAATAGAGATAACGGAAATATCCTGTCGATTCAGGCACCGTCAACGCCTTCCCCATGCCCGAGACATGCGTGATGCGCACGCGATCGCTCTCCGCACCATTCGATGCCGCATAGATGGAAATGTCGAAGCCGCCCTCGATCGGGCTCATCACACTGAGCAGCGACCCTGCGTTCAGATCGACGAATCCGGTCTGCGTATACGTGCCGAATCGCAGGTACGTGGCGATCTGCGGCGGGAACGGAAATATCTCCGTCATCCTCTGCCGCAAGCGCGCGCTCTCGTCCACCCGCAGACATCCCGCTTCCTGCTTTGCGGCGATCCCGTCGCGAAACTTCTCAATATCGGCCAGCGAGTCGGCATACATCCGCGGACCGGTCTCCTGAATCGCCACCGTTGGATTCGGCTGCGCAGGTTGTTCGGCCGGAGGAGCGTAATATTCCTCCGCCTTCGCCGCCACCAATGCGGTATTCCCGCGCCAGGTGAGCGAAAACGGCCCGCTCGCGACGTCGCAGCCTGATGTTTTCGGGGGATGCTGCCGCGCGCCTTTGATCTCCGGCTTGGTGGGCGGAGGCGTCAGAATCTGTGTCCGGCCTTGTCTTGCCAGCGTGTATGCGGGATGGCGGCAGGCAGCCAGGGCACAAATCGAGAGGGCAAGGATCCAGCGCATGTTAGCCCTTCAGCATTTCCCGGACCGCTTCAGGACTCGCATTCGCGATTTCCGACGCAATCTGTTCCGCCCGGTCCTCCAGCTCGAATGCGGGCGCGGCTTGCTGCACCAGGCCCCAGGCAACCGCGTCCGGCGTGGAGAAAACGCGTCCGCTGAGCGATAACTCGACCGCTCTCCGCTCGCCAACGGCGCGGGCCACAGCCTGATGAATCGCGCGATGCCAGACGCCTTCGCGGATTCCCGTCAACCCGAAGCTGGTTCCCTGCGCGGCAACCACCACGTGCGCGTTCGCTGCCAACGCCAGCCCACCGCCGAGCGCGACGCCCTGCACCGAAGCGATCAGCGGCTTGCCGATCGTGCGGCCGATGGAGAGCAGTTCCTCATGCGGCTCACACGCGACGCAGAACAAGGGACCGTCGGCCTCCAACAAGATCGCGCCGACGCTTTGATCGGACTCGGCTTCCCGAAACGCGCGCAGCAGCGCCAGACATCCTTCCTGATCGAGAACGTTGCGCGTCTCTGGAGACGACAGCGCCACGCGGTAGAGCCGACCCTCCTGCTCCACGCGCAGTTTCATAGCGTTTCAAGCGCCAGATGCTCGCGTGATCCGGCCGCGGCCTCGAACGCGAACTGCAGCACGCGGCGTGTCTCCAGCGGATCGATGATCGCGTCCACGTGCCCCCGCGCGGCAGCGAACTTCGCGTCTAGCCACTGCTCGTAATCGGCGCGCGTCTGCGCGATGCGAGTCTCCAGATCCGGCGGAATCGGTTCGCCCGATTCCTTCAGCTTCGCGAGTTCCGGCCCGTGTACCGCCTGCACCGCGGCGTCTCCTTCCATCACGCCGATGCGCGCCGTCGGCCAGGCGAAGGTGAAGTGCGGATCGAATCCCTGGCCGGCCATGGCGTAATACCCCGCGCCGCTCGCGTGATTCAGCGTCACAATAATCTTCGGCACCGTGGCGCAGGCCATCGATTCCACCATCTCCGCGCCTGCGCGGATAATCCCTTCGCTTTCCGCGTCCACGCCGACCATGAATCCGGAAACATCTTGCAGATACAGCAGGGGCGTGTTGTGTCGCTGCGCGTTCTCGACGAAGTACGCCACCTTTCGCGCCGATTCGGTATAGACAATGCCTCCGATCCTCGGCCCGCCCGAGGTTTTCAGGAACCCGCGCCGGTTGGCAATCACGCCGATCTCGCGTCCGTTCAGCCGCGCGTGCGCGCACAGCATCTCCGGCGCGTGATGCGGCTGAAACTCCAAATAATCCCCCGCGTCCACGATGCGGGCGATCACCTCTCCCACATCGTAGGGAAGCCGGTGATTGGCGGGCAGCAGGTCGTACAATCCCTCCGCTGGTTTCGCGGGCGCGCGGCCTTTAGGCGAGCACTGAGGAGCGGGCAACTCGCGGATCTTCTTGCGGATCATCTCCAGACAAGCCGGATCATCCTTGGCAGAATAATGCGCCACGCCGCTGGTGCGCGTATGCAGGCTCGCGCCGCCCAGCGATTCCGCGTCGGTCACCTGGCCTACGGCACCTTTCACCAGATTCGGCCCGCCGAGCCCCATGAAGCTCGAACCTTCCACCATGATAATGACGTCGCTCAGAGCGGGCAGATAAGCGCCTCCGGCGATGCACATGCCCATCACGGCGGCGATCTGTGGCACCTTCAGCCGCCTCCGCATCAGAGAGTTGTAATAGAAAATCCGCGCCGCGCCGTACTGGCCGGGGAAAATGCCGTCCTGATACGGCAGATTCACCCCCGCCGAATCCACCAGGTAGACGATCGGCAGCCGGTTGCGCATGGCGATCTCCTGCGCGCGCAAAATCTTCGCAATCGTCTCCGGCCACCACGCGCCCGCCTTCACCGTCGCGTCATTGGCCACGATCACCGACGGCCTTCCCTCGATCCGCGCCACACCGGTGACCACGCCCGCCGCCGGCGCCTGCCCGTCGTACTTGTCGTAGGCGATCAGCAGGCCGATTTCGAGAAACGCCGTTCCGGGGTCGATCAGCTTGGCGATGCGCTCCCGAGCCGTCAGCTTCCCCTCGCGATGCTGCTTTTCGATCTTCTTCACCCCGCCGCCCAGGCGCAGCTTGTCTTCCAAGTCCTGAATTTCGGCCACCAGCGAACGCAATGTTTGTTCCGCCACTATTGCTATAGTAACGGTCTGGATGGCCGGAATCGACAAGGGCGCGCTGAAGTGGGCGTGGACGGTGTTTCTGTTCGCGCTGGTGGCGGTGTTGCTGTACCAGGTCCGCCACACGCTGGTGATTTTCGCGCTGGCGGTGTTTCTCTCCCATCTGCTCGCGCCGGTGGTAAGTTTTTTCGATCGCACGGGCCCGCTCCGTCTGCCTCGCGCGTTGGTGGTGACGTTGGTATACGTTGGCGTATTGGCGGCTGTCATTCTAGCGGCGATCTCGCTCGGCGCGCGTATCGGCGGGGAGGCGGCGAGCCTGGCCGTAAAGCTGCGCGATACGATGAGCCAGCCCGATCCGTTGAGCCACATCCCGTTCCCCTCGTGGTTCGATTCGGTGCGGCCTGCCGCGGAGCCCGTCGTCAAGAAATGGCTCGCGGATTTGGAGCAGCACGTTTTGCCGCTGATCACCAGCGCAGGCGTGCAAATTCTTTCCGGCATCGGCAGCCTGCTTAACGCAGTGCTGATCCCCATCCTCAGCTTCTTCTTTCTGAAAGACGGCGCGGCGATACGTAAAACGATCGTCGGCAGCTTCCCGCACAACAATCAGACGGTAGTGAACGAGATCCTGGTGGATCTGAACGAACTCCTCGCGCAATACATTCGCGCACTCGTGCTCCTCTCGATGGCGGCGTTCGTCGGCTACACTGGATTCCTTTCGATTGCGTCGGTGCCCTATGCAATCCTGCTGGCGGGCGTCGCGGCGATCTTCGAATTCATCCCGGTGGTGGGGCCGCTGATGGCATCGGTGGCGATTCTGCTCGTCGCCGCGTTCACCGGCTATCCGCACCTGTTGTGGATCGTCGCGTTCCTGGCGATTTACCGCCTGTTTCAGGATTATGTCCTGAGCCCCTACTTGATGAGCGCGGGTGTCGAAATCCATCCCTTGCTCGTTCTGTTCGGCGTGCTCGCAGGCGAGCAGATCGCGGGCGTCGAAGGCATGTTCTTTTCCGTGCCGGTAATAGCCGCACTGCGCGTGATCTTTGTGCGGCTCCGGAGACAAAGGCGTGCGGAAGCTTAGTTGGTGCGCCCTCCTCGCCACCGCGCCCGCCTGGGCGCACGTCGTCAGCATGAGCACCGGCGAACTGCACATCGACGGTCCTCTGGCCGAATACGAACTCCGTATCCCCATGGCCGAGGTCGCGCCGATGGCCAACCCCGCGTCGATTCTAGACCACATCCGCTTCGACGGCGGTCATCGCACGAAATCGAGTTGCGCCGAAGAGAACGGCACCTACGTCTGTCATGCCTCGTATGAGTTCGAGACCATGGTTCCCGACCGCTTGGGCGTCGAATGCACGTTCTTCGAAGCGACGGTGCCGAATCACGTCCATTGGCTGAACGCTAGCCGCGGAGCCAATAGCGATCAGGAAATTTTCGACAAGTCATTTCCGCGCACCGAACTGCGCTTCCGCCCGCCCTCGCGCCTGGAAAACTCAAGCCGAGCCTTCGGCCTAGGATTCTCACGTGCCGCGACGAACTGGATCGGCCTGCTCTTCCTGCTGACCTTGGCGGTCGCCGCGCCCGGATCAGCCTTGCCTTTGCTGGGGTTCTTTGCTGGAGAAGTCGCTGCCATTATCATCGGCCCGAAGATCCCCTACCCTCTGCCGCCCCGGTTCCTGGAAGCCGCGATGGCGCTGACAATCGCGTATCTGGCCGTCGAAATCCTGATGTCAGCCAAAGAGAAACACGTCGTCTGGATCGCCGCCGCGCTAGGCCTCCCGCACGGATTCCTGGTCGCAGGCTTTCCCGCGATGCACATCGCCGGCGCGGGGGTTTTCCAACTCGCTGCCTTCGCCGTATTGGCGCTCATCGCCAGCCGCTTGATGCGGTGGAAGCGCCCTGCGGCCTGGACCTTGCTTGCGGTGGGGCTGATGGTATTCGCCGTTCGCTTAATTGTCCATTAACCTGAGTTCGCGCGATCGTATAAAACAGCCGGACGAAGGGACCATTCGTAATTACACCAGCCACTGTTCATCAGAGCTGATCCCGGCAACGCAAGAACGGCGTACGCGGCACTGACCGTTTTCGGCGCGCCGCTCGCGCTTCCATCAGATTCCTCCGACCGGCGCGAATTAGGGATTGTCTTCGTCAGCGCGAGCATCTCAGCGAAGTAGCTACTCGGGCCTGCTCGAATTCAGGTAAGCGAGCAGCCTGATCTCCCGCCGGCCCTTGGTCACCGTGTCTATAATCAGCCCGCACGCAAACAGCACCATCGCCGAGATCGTCAGCCCCGTGGCGAGGATCGCCGTCGGGAATCTCGGCACCAGGCCGGTCTTCAGGAACGTCACGAAAACGGGATACGCCAGCACCAGCGCCACGGCCAGAAACAGAGCGCCCAGCAAAGAGAAAAACACGAACGGCCGCTCATTCTTGAACAGCGTGAAAATTGTCCACAGGATGCGCGTACCATCCGTGTATTTGTTCAGCTTGCTCGCCGAGCCCGTGGAACGCTCCTTATAGGCCGTATCGATTTCGCCCACCGGGAGGCGCAGCGTCAGCGCATGCACCGTCAGTTCCGTTTCGATCTCGAATCCGCGCGAAAAGCCGGGGAACGATTTCACAAAGCGTCTCGAAAACACCCGGTAGCCGGAGAGCAGATCGCGCAGGCTCGCGCCGAATAGCATGGCCACGGATCGCGTGAACATCCGGTTGCCGAAGCGGTGCCCGCGCCGGAATGCTCCCGACGATTCTTCCACGCGCCGCGCGACCAGCATCGCCAGCCGCTGCTCCTCGGCCATGGCGATCATGCGAGGCGCTATCGACGCATCGTACGTGCCGTCGCCGTCAACCAGTACGTAATAGTCCGCTTCGATCTCCGCGAACATCCGCCGCACGACAGCGCCCTTGCCTGGTGACGGTTCGTGGCGCACGATGGCCCCAGCATCCGCCGCCGCGCGAGCGGTCGCGTCGGCGGAGTTGTTGTCGTAGACGTAAATCTTCGCCGACGGCAAGGCCGATTGAAACGATTCAACGACACCGGAAATCGCCGCGGCTTCATTATGGCAAGGGATCAGTACCGCGACGTTCATTCCTTCACCTTATAGAGGATCGACCGCTCCGTGCGGGCGACCTCCGTGTACAGCGCGAACCACCGGTCCAGTTCCGATTGGCGAGCCAGCGCCAGCGGAGGGTTATACAAACCCAGTCCGTCGACGATCCAGACCGGCTTCGTCGAGATCAGTTCACGAACATTGGGTGCAGTGAACTCCGGCGCAATGGACTCGGTCGAAAATAAGTGCCGGTCGGCCAACACGCCCGAAATGGGCTGGCTCTCCAGGAAGCGCGTCCCAGCAGGCAGTTCGGAATCGATGAAAATATCCGGCCGGAACCCCCAGACAAACAGCGTATCGCCGGGCCGCGCCAGCGTGCGCAGTTTCTCCGACGCCGCCCGGCTGTCGCGATCGATCGCCAGATCCGTCATCGTCCCGCCGCGCGCCAGCGTGACGTAACTTTTTCCAAAACGGACGAGGGGGACGGCGAGGAGCGCGCAGAGGGCGATCCCCGCACTTACGCGCGGGGTGATAAGCCCGTGGCGTGAGCCCGGGGATTTATAAATCAGGAGCGACCAGCCTCGGGAGGCGGCGACGATCATCGGAGGCAGTAATAAGAGATAGTAACGCGGGAAAAAGCGCAATCCCAAGATAACGCCGACGAAGGAGATGGCGATCCAGATTGCCAGACGGCGTTCGCGGCGCAGGGCTGCGATGGCTCCGATGACGAGCGCGGCCTGGAACCCTAGCCAGTTCGCGGTCCGCAGAATCCCCTCTTTCAACGGATTCTCCACAAACGTATGCGCCGCGTAGATGCGTCCCCACTGCCAAGCTTGCCGATAGTACTCAGAAGCCGCGCCATGCAGCGCCATCCAGCCAACCGCGAGCGCATTCGGCACGATAAACCCGGCTGTCAGCAGCGGCAATTGCCGCCACAACAGCAACCCGCAAACGGCGAGCACAAAAATCGCCTTAGAACTGCACAAGAGTCCCACGCCCGCCGCCGCACCGCTCCAAAATGCCCTACCCCGCCACGCAAGATAAACCGCGGCCAGATGCGGAACCACCAGCAGCATGTCGGACGCCAGGGGGATCACCGCCGACGGCAATCCGAACGTCAGAAAAAACGCGGTGAAACCGGCTGCGAACAGGCCTTCCTGCTCGCTCCACTTGGACCGCGCAAACTGCCACGCAACCGCGCAGGCCGCCATCACGTAGGCCGCTCCCGCCAGCCTCAGCAACACACCGGCGCGTGCGCCCCAGAGCAAATAAACCCAGGAAACCAGCGCCGGCTTGTCGAACCACACGTCGCGATAAAGGACCTTTCCGCGGGCGACCTGCATGGCGGCGGCCAGCGGCAGCGTATCGTCGGCCCACAGGACGTTCGAGTGGCACAGGCGCGCAGCGGTGACGACCACCGCTAGCAGCAGGAAGACAGGACCGGCTCGCACGTATCGAATATAGCCGATACTAGCTGTTCAGGCGGCTATGGCTCTTCCCGTAGAGGAAGTAGACGAACAGCCCGATCAGCATCCAAATAAATGCCACCAGCTGCGTATACTTATCGAGCGAAACGATCATCGTGATGCAGAACAGCACGCCGAGGATCGGAACCAGCGGCACCAGAGGGGTCTTGAACGGCCGGTGCTGCCCCGGGTTCTTCATCCGCAGAATCCACACACCGATGCAGACCAGCACGAACGCAAACAGTGTGCCGATTGCGGTCAGGTCGCCGAGCAGATCGCCGGGAACGAAGGTGGCGAGGGTTCCGACGAAGCAGAAAACAATAATGTTCGACTTGTAAGGTGTGCGATAGCTCGTGTGAATATGGGAGAACATCTGGGGCAGCAAGCCGTCGCAGGCCATAGTGAAGAACACGCGGCTTCCGCCCATTAACATCACCAGGATGACCGACGAAAAACCCGCCAGAATCGCCACAGTGACCAAGGTTGCCAGCCACCCGAATCCCGGCATGTGATGCTGGATCGCATAAGCGACCGAGGCCTCCTTGCCAGCGAGAAGAAACTCGGGATATGGCGCGACGCCTGTCAGCACCCAGCCGAACAGAATGTAAAGCACCGTGCATATGGCAAGCGAGCCGAGAATTCCGATGGGCATATCGCGCCCGGGATTGATGGTTTCCTGGGCGGCCGTCGAGACAGCGTCGAATCCGATGAAAGCGAAGAACACAATGCCCGCCCCGCGAAGCACGCCTCCAAACCCGTGTTGGAAGAAACCTTCATGCCCCTTAATCCCCTCAGGAATCAGGAACGGCGTATGATTTGCCGGATCGATGAAGCTCCAGCCGATGGCGATGAATGCGAGCACGATGCCGACTTTGATCGCCACGATGATCGAGTTCACGGTGGCCGATTCGGAGGTGCCTTTGATCAGCAAAAGGGTCAAAATGAGGACGATGAACAACGCCGGGATGTTCATGAATCCGTGCGCGCCGGTCATTGGATCGGCTTCAAAAGGGGAGTGGCACCAGGAGTAAGGAATCCTACCGCCGCATAACTTGTTTAAATATTCGCTCCAGGCAATCGCCACGGTGCCCGCGCCGAACGCGTATTCGAGGACAAGAGCCCAACCGATCACCCAGGCGATGATCTCGCCCATCGTGGTATACGCGTATGTGTAGGCGCTGCCAGCGATGGGGATCATCGAAGCAAATTCGGCGTAGCACAGGCCCGCGAACAGGCATCCAATCGCGGCGAATACGAAGGAGAGAGTTACGGCGGGGCCCGCCGCCTCGCCCGATGCAGCCGCGGTGCGGACAAAGAGGCCTGCCCCGATAATGGCGCCGATTCCCAGCGCGATGAGCCCCTGTGCCGTCAACGTGCGTTTCAACCCGTGACTGGAGTCGCTCGCTTGCGCAAGTAGGCTGGCCAGAGGCTTCGTACGAAAGATGTCCATAGATATTTTAAAGAGTGTAACAGAGATATGCGCGTTAATGCGCTCTCCAGGCCGAGGGAGGCACCGGACCACTATTGAAGAACGGACTTGGCGTCATGACGCCGTCCTTCTTAAAAAACATGCCGTCTTTCATGACAAAACGGACATCACGCAGCGTATCGATATTCTCGAGCGGATTCCCGCGCACGGCGATCAGATCGGCCGGCAGACCGGCCTTAATCGGGCCGCGTTTGTCGTACAGTTCGCAAACCTGGTAGCCGTTAGTCGTCATGATTTTGAGAATCTCTTTGTCGGGAACCTCGGCCGCCTTCCAACTCTTCAGGAAATCGATCACCACTTCTCCGCGCGTCATGCCCGGAATGTAGTAATCGGCGTCGGTGGAAAAGGCCAGCTTCACATGGTTGGCGTAAGCGTTTTTCAGTCCGTCCTCCTGGCGCTTAAAACGGACCTGCGCAGGGGCCGACGTCGTCGTGTGGTAATCCGTCATTGGAGTCTCCGTGCCCACCCGCCAGATTCCTTTCTTCGCCATCGCCTTGTGCGCTTCATCGTCCAGCGCGTTCGAATGTTCGATGGAAAAGATGCCCGCTTCGATGGCCCTCATCGCTCCGGAGTGCGTTTGGACGTGTCCAGCGACCTTCAAACCAGACTTCGCCGCTTCACTCACGAACAGTTTCATTTCGTCAACCGTATAACCGTATGGTTTGCAATCCACGCAGATCTTGATCACCTTGGCGCCATAGAGTACGTTGCGGCGAACCGCTTTGACGATCTCGTCCGGAGTATCGGCGTTCAGATACTCGGGATAAATGAGCATTTCCCGCTCTGGAACGGGCTGAAATTGGCCGCCGAAGCCGCCGATGATGATTCCGGAATTGATGATGGTCGGCCCCGGCACCCAGCCCTGTTCGATGGCCACGCGCAAAGCCGTGTCGGCATAGTTCGCATTATTGCCCAGGTCGCGCTCCATGGTGAATCCGGCGGAAAGCATGGTGATGCCATTCGACACCGCCTGGATCGCGCGAATCGCGGTCGAATCGAGCACGCTGGTCAGATAGTAGCTGTTGTGCTCCGGCTCCTCTTTATAGGTCAGCGCCAGGTGATTGTGCGCGTCGACCAGACCGGGGGATACGTAATATTGCGACAAATCGACGACCTGGGCGCCTGCGGGAATCGCGACGTTCGCGCCGACGGCAGTGAATTTGCCGCCTTCAATCAGGATGATCTGGTTGGCGGCCGCGGTGCCTGTTTCCGGGTCCACGAGATGGCCCACCCGCAGCGCCGTCACCTGCGCGCACAACAGCGCCGGCGTCAACAATGCGCCCAACGCAAAGCGGAGTTGGATCGTTTTCATAAGGCTCCTTGAAAATGACTACGGGAGATACTTCGCGGGAATCGGATTGTCCGGCCGCTCCGCGTCCCAGTAGATGGAGACAACCCAGTAGCGGTCGCCGTCCTTCAACAACTGAAAGCTGTTGATGCCTCGCGCGAACGGCTTCGCATCATCCAGGCTGCGGCGCGACTCGTATGTGGTGAACACGTGGACGATGTTGCCAAAGCTCTCCACCCTTTGCGCGATGCCGCGCTCGAAGAAGCCGTTGGCCGCGAAGCTCCCGGATACGCGCTCGACATACTGGTTGACGGTCAACGGCCGAATGTCGGCGTGCCCTCCCGGCAGTGCCACGGTGGGCGTCAGGCGGGCATCCGGCACGAATAATGACCGGAATCGATCCCAATCCCGGTCCTTGCCCTTCGGCCCGGATATGACATCATAGGTCGCGGCGACAATCGCGTCGACGGACTTCACATCCTCCGCCTTCGCCTTGGGCCAATCGGGATGGCCGGCAATGGAACCGGGAGGCGCTTGAGCGAGCAGAAGGACAGTGATCCATTGGGGCAAACAGGTCATCCCCAGATTGTACATGTGCGAAGGATGTGGGGCGGACCCCGGGTCCGCAGCCGACGCCCTCGTCGGCCTTTGTTACCGGCCTGCCGAACACCGGGTCCCCGCACTAACGCGCGGGCTTACAACCCCTGGCGTGAGCCAGGGGACTCAACCCCTAACATAATTACCGGGACATCTTACTAGTGATCTTCCGCCGGTCGATTGAAAACCGCGCGCCCCACGTTGGTTCCCACGTTGACCGCGACGTCGAACCAGCCGATCATCATTTCGTCCCAGCTTTGCGGGCCCCAGAACACCGTCGCGGCGGGATTCGGGTTGAACGGATTGTTCACCGAGTTATCAAACACGGCCGACACTTCGATGCGCGTGCCGCGCGTCAAGGGCTTCGGCGTTTCCAGGTAATAATACGGCTGCCAGTTAAAATCGTACCTCGGCACGTCGAGCAGGATCTCCGATTCGCCGTTGGGATAAATCGCCCGAAACATCATCGATTTGCCGCGCAGGTGCATGTGGACGCGCATGCCCACCAGGTCCACCTGTTCGCGCATCACGCTCACTGCCTCGATCTTGTAATTCGCCTCCCCGGGTGGAATCTGCAGCCAGTGCGCGGCGGCCTGCATCGCTACGATTTTCTGCGTGGGCGGCTTCTTTGCAAAAATCAGGCCGATTTTCGTGCGATCCTTCGCCGCCTTGCCGTTGGCGGTGTAGTGCATCTGAAACACCAGATGCGACCCTGCCTTGATGAGCCTCGCCTGCCCAGGCTTCCAGATCTGCGGCGTCATGCCGGGCGCGTAGCCGGCCAGATACTCCTGCCCCCAAGGACCGGTGCCGCTGTCGACGACGACAATCGCGTGATGCACCACGCTGCGGTCGCTCGGCCGGACCTCCACCATCTCCACCCACTTGTCCTCCGTGAAATTCGTCGAAACCGGGATGAACTGATAATCAATCGCGCCATTCGCGGGAACAGAAAACGGCTCGGGCATTTCGAAAACCACGTCGGGCTTGGGGATGCGCCATCCGTCGACGAACACGCGCGGCTTTGGCGCATCGGCGGGCTTGCCTTCCGGCGCGCCGGCGTCGATCCAGGCGAGAATCGTTTCTTTTTCGCTCTTCGCGAGCGATGGATCGTTGACGAACTTGCCGTAATGGGGATCGGCCTGCCATGGCGGCATCTTGCCCGTAAGCAAAGAACTACGGATAGCCTTCGCCCACGGGCGGACATCGCGATAGGTCAGCAGAGCCATCGGCGCGGCTTCGCCCGGGCGATGGCAGCTCTGGCAGTGATTCTGCAAGATCGGTTCGATGTTCTTATGGAAGGTCGGAGCGGACGTAGCCCCTGATAGACAAGTCAATGCGATCGAAAGACCGCATGCGGCGATCGGAAGCGAACGGGTCACGGCCACCTCTAGTTTGATCATACCCAAGCCGGCCCCACTCTCGCCGGTATCAATGCCGGTATTACAGAGGATGCCGGAATTTAGTGAGGCCGTCCGCCGTGCGCCGCCACATGTGCGTCATGCGCCGACTTCGCATGCTCTTCCTGCTCCCTGGTCGGAGGCTGATGCTGCGCCCGTCCATATTCCTCTTCCTGATGCGAGGGATGCGCCGAGTGGCCACTGCCACCGTTATAGGAGTGATTCGGCCCACGCACTTCGTGCACTACCGTGCGATCTTCATAGACGTTGTGCACGTGCACACGATCGACGTTCCACACCGCCGTGTTGTAGCGGAAAACGCCGCCTTCCCAGCGCCCGCCCACGAATCCGGCGCCAAAATATCCGGCGCCGTAGTTCACGCCTCCGTAAAAGCCTACAGTCGGCCCCCAATAGCCCGCGTGCCACATGTAGCGGCCTCCCCCGAAGCCCCAATAACCGGGCGTCCACAGCAGACCAGGAGAAGGCGGCATCACCCAATGCCCAGGCACCCAGAAATAGCCATAATCGCCGTATTGATAATAGCCAGGCACCCACATGTACCCGTCGCCCGGACAGGGCGGCTGGTCGAACACCGTGATCGGCGGCGGTGCGACCGTCACCGAGAAAACTACCCCCGCCGACGCCTGAGCGCCAAACAGCGCAGCCATCGCCAAGATCAGAAAAAAGCTGAAATTATGCTTCATTGTCATTTCCTCCTAACAGAAAAAGTGACGCGAGATCCCCCAACGCGATTTCATCTTAGCAAAGCGGCCCGAACCGTGATGTAATGCCCGGATGGAGTTTGTCTGCCGGGATTTTCCGCAGTTCGGCGTACAACTGATTCCGCCCTCTTCGCCCGACTATGAGCCCTTGCTCGAAGAAATACGGCGCCGTGTCGACAAACCGACAAAAGGGTCGCCTCCCGTGCTGGACTTGACGCGGCCCCGGTTTCTCGAGGAGGACCGGGCCACCTCCGCCATTCTGGTCAACCGCGGCGCGCATGGAATCGCCGCCATCCAGCAGGTATGGACCTTTCAGCACACCGATGGACGCACATTCACCCGTTCGTTCGGTCCCGGAGCGAATCCCGTGCTTCTCCCATTCGGGCTGCCGGAAGAGCAGCTGAAGCTGTACCGCTATTGGCACGTGATCCTGCCCGGGTCGAAGCGCTATCTGAACGCCAATGGCCAGATCGCCGGCGACAACCGTGACGTTCGCCCGCCCCAGCCGGACGAGCTTTGGTCGGGCGGCATCGGCATGGGCGGCGGAGGAGGCGGCGGATACAGCTATCCAGTGCCGCTTCAAAAAGTGACCCTGACCCTCGATGGCCTGTTTTTCGACGATGGAGGCTTCCTCGGGCCGGACCGGAAGGGTCTGTGGGAGCAGGTCGTCGTCAACGTGGAACTGTTCCTGGAACTGGCGGCGCTCGCCAAACAGATGCGCCACAAGAGCGCATCCACGCAAGCGATTTTTGAGGAAATCCACACGATTACCGGGCCTTTAACCGACCCACTCCCGCCGTCTCAAAGAGGAGGGGCCCGTGAGGAGGCCCTCCGGAAACTCGTCTTACTCATCCGCGCGTTCCGCCAGAAACTGGGGGATGATCGGGCGGTGGAAATGGTCGCTTCCTGGGCCGATCAGCCTTTGCCGCATTTCCGCAGGCTCTGATTACCCCTGAGGGGTAACGCCTGTGTTATGATCTCCATCTCGGTATGCCCCCGCGTCCGGCCCACAGCACTAACGCGCTCGATGGCCTTTATTCCCAGGCAGCGGAAGCCGCCCGGACAGGCTCGCACGGCTTTTCCCTCGCCACGCGCCTGTTTCCCCTGGATTTACGCCGCGCCGCGCACGCTGTCTACTGGTTCTGCTACTACACCCGGCGGCTGGCCAGCCAGGCTCCGACGCGCGATCAGGGCCGCCAGGATCTGGACCTTTGGGCCTCCATGGCAACAGCCGGATTGCGCGGCCAGATCGTCCATCACCCTGTGCTGGAGGTATTTCTCGACACGCTGGAGCACCGCCAGATCCCCCGCGATCTGCCTCTCGAAATGATCGAGGGCGTTCGGATCGACCTGGATCAGGACCGCTACCGGAGTTTTTCTCAACTGCGCAGCCGCTGCCATCGGGTGACGGGAACCGTCACGCTGATGATGACGCACGTGGTGGGATTCCGCGGCCCTGCTCTGGAGAATATGGCCGATCTGGGCCTGGCCATCGAACTGACCGCCATTCTCCGCGACCTTGGCGAGCAATTGGCGCAGGGGCGCACGTATCTGCCTCTCGAAGAGATGGAATCGTTCGGCTATCCGGAAGCGGATCTGGAGAAGCACGTTCGCAACGACGCTTTCCGGGGCCTGATGCGCTTTCAGGCAGAGCGGGCCCGCGGTTATTATCATCAGGCGGAGCCTGGTTTAGCGCTTCTCGACCAGCGCGGACGCTTCGCCATGAAAGCCGCGTTCGACATTTACCGCAACACGCTTCGCCACATCGAGGCATCCGATTTCGACGTCTTCCACCGCCGCCCGGCCGTTCCCATGGTGGAACGAGCCTGGATTACCGCCCGCTCCATGGCTGGACCCATCACGCGCAGCCTGTGGAGGACCATGAGTGCTTAGCGATCTGGGCCCAGGCTTTGGCCTTTGGGTCGCCCTTGCGATTAGTTTTCTTCTGATCGTCTTGTTCGTAAAATCCCGCGTCAATTTTCTGCGAATCCAGAAACTCCCAGTGAGTCCGGCGGCAGCGGCTCCGCCCAATTGCATGGTGGTGGTCCCGGCTCGCAATGAAGAACGGAACATCGCACGTATCGTGAGGAGCCTTCCCCACGATACGGTGATCGTGGTGGACGACCACTCCGGGGACGCCACGGCCGAGGAAGCTCGAAAAGCCGGAGCGGGCGTTCTGCCCGCTCCCGCTCTGCTGGGGCAGGCGGTCGGAAAATCGAACGCATGCGCGGCGGGGGCCCGCCTGCTGCAATCGCGTTGGATTCTGTTCGCCGACGCCGATACTTGGTTCCAGCCGGGGTTTCTGGACGCCGCCGTCGCCTGTGCGGAGGCGAGCGGCTTGTCATTTTTCTCGATTTACTTGAGGCCCGAGTTCAAGTCCTTCGCCGAACAGGCGCTGGTCCCCTGCGCCGTTGCCCTGTATTTCTGCGGAGCCAATCCCGCCGCCGATCCCGGCGGATTGTTCAACGGCCAATGCATTCTTGCACGCCGGGACGCCTACGAGTTCATCGGCGGGCACACCGCCATCGTTTCCAGCGTGGTGGAGGACGTGAAACTCGCCGCGCTGGCCGCGCGGCACCGCATGAAGTTCGCCATCGCGCGCACCGACCTCGGCCACGTCCGCTTTCACACCGACGGCCTATGGCGCGGGTTCGAGCGTAACGCATTTCGCTTCGTGATGATCGGCCCGGGGACCGGCCTGACGATCGTTTTCGCATCCGCGGTGGCGGCCCTTTGGCTGCCGGTGCTGGCTTGGCTCGCGCTGGAAAAACAATGGCCGGTTCTCATCGCGTTCGCGATGCTGCCCTCGGCGGTTCTGGGCATCTGGTACCGAAATCCTCTGCGGGCGCTTCTGGCTCCTTTAGGAATCTACGGGATGTTTTTCGTCATCGTGAACGGGGTGGTCAACGCACTTACCGGTGGCCAAATCGAATGGAAGGGAAGAGCGCTCTGAACGCGCTACTATAATTGCTTGGCTGACATCGCCATTTTGGACGACGACGTTGATTTCAGGAATTACCTGGAGGATTTCCTGAAGGATGAAGGAACCCATTCCGTTCGCGCCTTCGCGCATCCCAAGGAGTTGTTCGACTCCTGCGAGGAACATCTGCCGGAGATCGTGCTGCTCGATATGAAAATGGGCGACGCCAGCGGCGACCGCGTGCTGGAGCAGTTGCTGACGCGCTGGCCGGGGCTCTGCGTCATCGTCATCACCGGCTATCCGTCGCTCGAAGACATGCGCGCTACCTTCAAATTGAAGGTGTTCGACTATATCGCCAAGCCGTTTACGCTGGCGCAATTGCGTCAGGTATTGCACAACGCCGCGGAAGCGTACGGACTGGGCCGCACGCCGCAGGATCGCCTGCGCGAGCGCCTCGGCCACGCCATCAAAATGCTGCGCGTGGAGCGCGACTGGTCCTTGAAGGATCTGGCGCAGCACACGCGTCTTAGCGTCTCACAGATCAGCGCCATCGAACGCGGCACCAACATGCCGAGCATGGAGAGTCTGCTGGCGATCTCCAAGGCCTTCGAGCGCAAGCCGTCGGAGATTCTGGCGGGAATCGATTTCTAACTATGCGACTCGTGCAGATCACCCATCCATCCGTGCGGCGCCGCGTGGCGCTGGTTGATGGATCGAAGCTCCGTCTGCTCGGCTCGCATCGTTCGATCTACGCGTTTGCGCTATCCTCCGTCGAGACCGGATGCAAGCTTCAGGAGCTGATTCTTAGCGATGTTTCCGACGTCGTGTTGGACTACGATGAAGTCTATTCGCATGCCTCCGAATGGACGTTTCTGCCTTCCTTCGATCACCCCACGGAGCCCGCGCGCTGCCTGGTTTCGGGCACCGGCCTGACGCATCTGGCCAGCGCCGCCCGCCGCGACGCGATGCACGCGGCCGATTCCGTCACCGATAGCATCCGCATGTACCAGCTTGGCTTGGAGCAAGGAAAGCCCGCGCCCGGAGAAACCGGTGCCGCGCCGGAGTGGTTTTACAAAGGAACCGGCACGATCCTGCGCGGCCACGGCGCTCCGCTGACCGTTCCGAACTTCGCCGAGGATGGAGGAGAGGAGCCGGAGATGGCGGCTGCCTACATCATCGATCATGACGGCAATCCACGCCGCATCGGCCTGACTCCGGCCAACGAGTTCTCGGATCACAAGATCGAGAAGCAGAATTATCTGTACCTGGCGCATTCGAAGCTGCGGCCCTGTTCCATCGGGCCGGAGCTGGTGCTCGACTCCGATTTTTCCCTTGTCCACGGCGAGGTCACCATTGAACGCGACGCTGAGATTGTTTGGAAACGGGCGATCTCGACAGGCGAGCAGCGCATGTGCCACTCGCTGGCCAACATTGAACATCATCATTTCAAGTACGAAGAACATCGCCGCTCGGGTGACGCGCATGTACATTTCCTCGGCGCGGACGCGTTCAGCTTCGGCGACGGCATCGCGCTCGAAAACGGGGATCACATGGTCATTCAGTGGACGGGCTACGGCCGTGCACTGAGGAATCCGGTACATATCGACCGGACGCCGGTGAAGCCCGTGTCGGCCGAAGCGTTGTGATGTTTTCGCGCCGATTCAACGACATTGGAGGACACGTCGGACCTTACCGGCCCCTCGCCGTTGCTGGCTAAAGAAACGGATTTCGCGCCAGACGAAACAAAACTGGCTAAAGGGCCGGCCCGATAAATTCGTTCTTTGAAAGTTGAGGTGGCGCACGCGCGTCGCGTGCCGGGTCGAGACTCGGCTCGACGCCTGCTGCCTGCAGCATCACGCCCTCAGCGCATTCACCACCGCGCCCACCAGCGCGACATCGTCGCTCTTCGGCACGACCTCGAACACGAAGCCTTGCAGCGAACTCATCTTCACCATTTCCTGCACGCAGCGGTTCAACAAGCCAACATTGACGAAGCGCGAGTTTGGGCCGGAAATATAAAATTTTCCGGGACCGCTCATGTGGATGCTGGACGCGGTCGCCGCGGCCAACGCGCGATGCCACATGATGACGAATTCCACGCAGCGAGGGTCCTCCCCGGTCTTCGCCTGCTCGAACACTTCTTCTGGCTCCAGATCGAGGAACCGCAGGCGCATGGCCCGATGGCCCATGATCCCTTCCAGATGCCCACGGCCGCCGCAGCCGCAGAATTTTTCATTCGGGTCCAGCGTCACCACCGTATGGCCGCCTTCCCACACGCCCTCCGTTACCGGATAGATGCCGAAACCGATGCCATTGCCCAGCATCCACACGCGCACGAGTTGATCCAATTTCCCGTGCCGCGCGGCGATGCCTGCCGCCACCACATCGGCGTCGTTGGAGGCGCACACTTTTTCGCAGTGGACGCCGCGCTCCGCCAGCGCCTCGCGCACCAGACGCTCCACGGGAACGCCTTTCAGCTGGTGCAGATTCGGCGATTCCTTGATGATTCCGTTCTGCACGATGCCGGGAAACGCCAGGCCGATCGCGTCGAGCGGCTCGCCTTCTGCCAAGGCCTTCACCTCATCCGCGACGCGCGCCACCATTTCGTCTGCGGGCGTCGATTGCAGCACATCGGTACCTCCGCCGTCGGCCGGGTACGTGCTGATCGTCCCCCTGACGGAGTCTCCTTCGACAACACCCCAGGCGATGTAATCGCTGACAACAACACCGATGCTTCGTGGCATGTTAGAACCTCGCGAGCTTGTTAAGGCCGTTAAACGCGGCGGCTTTGTAGCATTCGGCCAAGGTCGGATAGTTGAACACGGTATTAACGAAGTAATCCACCTTGCCCTTCAATGTGAGGACCGCTTGTCCGATGTGCACCAGCTCGCTGGCGCCTTCTCCGATGATATGAATTCCCAGCAGCTCGTGGGTTTCGCGATGGAAAATAATTTTCAGGCGACCGGTGGTGTCGCCGCGGATCTGTCCGCGCGCGATCTCACGGTAGTAAGCGACGCCCACTTCGTACGGTACATCCTCGTCTGTCAACTGTTCCTCGGTCTTGCCGATGAAGGAAATCTCAGGGATGGTGTAAATGCCGTACGGATACGTCGCCGGATTGGATTGCGCGGGCACGCCGCACGCTCTGGCCGCGGCGATGCGGCCTTGCTCCATGGATACCGAAGCCAGGCTCGGAAAACCGATGACATCGCCGACCGCATAAATGTGCGTGACCTTGGTCATGAAATTTTCGTCGACCGGGATGCGGCCGCGCGAGTCGGCCTCAAGACCCGCCGCCGCCAGATTCAGCTCATCCACGTTGCCCTGCCGCCCGACCGCGTAGAGCAGCGCGTCGCCCGAGAGCTTCTTGTTGCTTTCCAGATTCGCGACCACGGAGCCGTCCGCGGCGGCCTCCACGCTCGAAACGCCCTCGTTCAGCCGTAGCGTCACGCGGCGGTCGCGTAGATGATAGGAGAGCGCCTCCACGATTTCCGAATCGGCGAACTCCAGCAGGCGCGGGCGCTTTTCCACCAGGATCACGCGCACGCCCAGCACGCAGAACATGCAGGTATATTCGACGCCGATGACGCCTCCGCCGACGACGATCAGCGTCTTGGGGATGTCCTGCATTTGCAGGATCTGATCGCTGTTGATGATGCGGCGGCCATCGATAGGCACTTTCGGCGACGATGCGGGCTTCGTGCCGGTGCCGATGACGATATTTTCCGCCCCGTAGTCGATCGAGCCGTTGGAATTGGTGACACGCAGCGTATGCGGATCGACGAAGCTCGCCACGCCGCGCAGCATCTCGATGTTGTTGCGCGAAAGCTGCGCCTGCGTCACGTCGATCTCGGTCTTGATGACGTGCTGCACGCGGAAGGCGAGATCGGCCATGGTGATCTTGTCCTTCACGCGGTAATTGGAGCCGTAAATATCCTGGTAGTTGTAGCCGGACAGATGCATGACCGCCTCGCGCATCGTCTTGCTGGGAATGGTTCCGGAGTTCACCGAAACGCCGCCCACACATTCCGATTGCTCGATCAAGGCAACCCGCTTGCCCGACTTCGCCGCCTGAATCGCTGCCCTCTGCCCGGCCGGTCCCGAGCCAATGACGATCATGTCAAAGGTTTGCATAGACTTCGTTGCTCAGTATAGAAAGAATCGCGGAAGGGCGTCTGTCATGCGTCCGTAAAGCAGCACAGAATGCGCTCGCGAGGGTCGCTAAAATGATAGTCTGCGATTGATGCCCTCCCGCCGGGAATTTCTCTACGCCGCCGCTGCGATGACCGCCGCCCGAGCATCCGCCGAAGCACCCGAGCTCGAAGAAGCCACGCTGGCCGATCTTCAGGCGGGACTCGCCGCCGGACGATTTACTTCCGCCGCGCTCGTAGAGCAGTACCACGCCCGCATCGCAACGGTCGATCAGAAGATCCACTCGGTAATTGAACTGAATCCCGATGCCGGGGCCATCGCCGCCGCGCTCGACCGGGAGCGCAAGCAGAAGGGTCCGCGCGGACCTCTGCACGGGTTGCCGATCCTGATCAAAGACAACATCGACACCGCGGACAAGATGCAGACAACGGCAGGATCGCTGGCGCTGGCGGGCTCCCCTGCGCCGAAAGACGCCGCGCTGGTCACCCGCCTGCGCGACGCTGGGGCCGTCCTGCTGGGCAAGACGAATTTGAGCGAGTGGGCGAATTACCGCTCCAGCCATTCCACCAGCGGATGGAGCGGACGCGGAGGGCAGACGCGCAATCCGTACGTGCTGGACCGTAATCCCTCCGGGTCGAGCTCGGGATCGGGTGCTGCGGTCGCGGCCAGCCTCTGTGCCGCGGCAGTGGGTACGGAAACCGACGGCAGTGTCGTCTCTCCGGCGTCGATGTGCGGCATTGTCGGCATCAAGCCGACCATCGGCCTGATCCCCGGCCAGGGAATTATTCCCATTTCGCATCGCCAGGATACGGCGGGACCGATGGCCCGGACGGTTGCCGACGCGGCGCTGCTGCTGGGCGCGCTCGCCGGAGCAACCTACGGACGCGCCTTGGAGCCGAACGGAATGAAAGGCGCGCGCATTGGCGTGGCGCGGCAACTTTTCGGCTTCAACGACGCGGTGGACGCGATGATGGTGGAGGTGCTCGGCGTCTTGAGCAAGCTGGGAGCGGAGCTGATCGACCCGGTGAACATTCCCGGCTTTTCGAAGCTGTCCGAGATGGAATCGGAGGCCATGTCCTACGAATTCAAGGCCGACCTCAATGCCTACCTCGGCGCGCGCGGCGGGCCGGTGCTGACGCTGGCCGACCTGATTGCCTTCAACGAAAAGAACCGAGCTAGGGAGATGCCCCACTTCGGGCAGGATCTGTTCACCAAAGCAGAGGCGCGCGGGCCCCTCTCGTCGAAAGCGTATCGCGATCTGGAATCGAAGTTGAACCGCGCCGCGAAGGGCGACGGCATGGACCGGGCGATGATCGATAACAAGCTGGACGCGTTGGTGGCGCCCACCGATTCGCCCGCCTGGCCAATCGATTACGTGCTCGGCGATCACCAGGTGGCCTCCACGTCGACGCCTGCCGCGATCGCCGGATATCCGCACATTACGGTTCCTGCATTTCAGGTCAGCGGCCTGCCCGTCGGCTTGTCGTTCTTCGGCTCGCCTCGCACGGAGGTGAAGCTGATCCGCTACGCGTTCACGTTTGAGCAGGCGATGAACGCCCGGAGGCCGCCTGCGTATCTGGCGACGGTCAAGGCGTAGGGTGACGAGCGCCAGCGCCTGTATAATGAGGCAGTCCGGGTACGCTTCCATGTCGATCCATCGCTTGCATTATCTGTTGGCCGCGATTGCAGCAGTCGCTACGCACGCGCAGGATCGGAAGCCGGCGCAGGAAGTCCCGGAAGTCCGTATTAGCGCCAAGCCCTACGTGCCCGCGTCTGTCGCGTTGCGTGTCGGGACCGATCTGGTAGAAGTAGGAGTCGTGGTGCGAAACCACGACGGGCATGCGATTTCGGGCCTCAAACAGGAAGATTTTGCCGTGACCGATCAAGGTTCCTCGCGCGAGCTCACCTATTTCTCCATTGAGACTCCTGGAGCCGTTCGTGGAAGTCCGCAAACGGCGAATCTGCCGTCCGCGGCGGCTACAAAACAGCTCGCCGTGGTCACCACCCAGCCCCGATTCATCGCCCTTTATTTTGAGGACTTCGGAACGAATAGCGGGGACTTGAAGCGAGCTCAAGTCGCGGGACGGCGGTTCGTCAGCGAGGGGCTGGATGACAGCGACCGCGTGGCGATCTTTTCTACATCGGGGGACTTTCTCGACTACACGGGCGACAAGGCGAAGCTCATCGCCGCAATCGACAAGCTGAGGTCGCATCCGAAGTTTTCCGAGGCAGGCCTCGGTGGATGCCCTCGGATCAGCCCGTTCCAGGCGTATCAGATCATCGTCATGTCCGATCCCGCCGCGCTCGAAGCCGCAAGTAAGGAGGCCGAGAAGTGCGCATCCGCTCCCCCGGACGATTCGGGCTATGGCGGCGCGACAGTGAGGAATGTCGAAGGACACGGGATCCTGTCTCAAGCGGAGATTACCTGGGGCCAGGTCCGGGTTGCGTCCCAAGCGACTCTCGATGCGATGGGCCGCGCGATGCGATCCCTTCAGGCAATGCCTGGACGGCGCTTGTTTCTGCTGGTCTCCTCCGGTTTTACCTCGTCCACGCTCGAAATTGAGCGAGACCACCTAATCAGCCAGGCTTTGCGGGCCGGGATTGTGGTCAACTCGATCGATGCCAAGGGGCTGTACACGAACGTCCCCGGCCGGGACTCGAATGAGGAAGCCAATATCGTCGGTCCCCTTCCCGACCAGACTTTCCGTTTTGAGACCAGCTCGGCAGGCGTCAGTTCATTCGCGAACAACCAGGTAATGTCCGACCTCGCGCAGGCGACCGGCGGATTGTTCTTCCACAACAACAACGACCTGCCTTATGGATTCCGCGCATTGGGTTCAATTCCAGAGGTGAGTTACGTGCTCGGTTTCAGCCGGCGCGATACGGCAGCGGATGGAAAATATCACAAGCTGAAGGTGACGCTGCGTGAGTCGAAGCCGTATGTAATTCAGGCCCGGCCGGGCTACTTTGCTACTCCGGCGGCGACTCCGGTACAGGATGAGGCCCTCGAACGCCAGAGAGCTCTGGATCGCGAGGTCAACGGAGGTTCGATGCTGGCGGACTTCCCGACCAGCCTTGCGTTCCGATTGGATGCCGCTCAGGCGCAGGGGATGGTGACGGTCAAGGCTCAGATCCACGTCGCTCTCGACAAGTTGCGGTTTCCGATCCGCAATGACCGGCGGGTGCAACAGTTGAAGCTGGTGGTGGTGTTGCTCGATGGGAACGGAAACATCGCCGCGGCGAAGGAAGGGACCATGGATTTCGCGATGGCCGATGCGACCTACGGGCGCTTGTTGGCGAACGGGATCAATGCCGGACTCAACCTGGATGTGCATCCAGGCAGGTATCGTCTGCGGGCGGTGGTGCAGGAGGCCGTTGACGGGAAGATGGCGACTTCGAGTCTGAATATCGAAGCGAAGTGATAACAACAGTTCACGCAAAACGACGTTCTCAGACCAGATGCTACAATCCTTCCATGCTTAAATCAGCTGCCGGGTTGCTGCTGGCCGCCTTCACTCTTTCCGCGCAAAACAGGCCTCCCGTGATCGATATTCACGTCCACACGCTGGGTGGATTTCCGGGCCTGGGGCCGATGTGCCCGTTTAATCCTCAGTTCCTGGCGTCGGATCCTAAATCCACCGAGGGGCCGACGGGATGGGCCAAACAGGATTGCACGCTGGCGCTGGAGGCGTCGAAAACTTCCGCTGATTACATGAAGGACGTGATCGCAGAGCTCGATCGGCTGAACGTCACCGCCGTGGTGATGGGCGACGCGGACTCAGTGAAAAAGTGGAAGGATGCCGCGCCCTCCCGCGTCATCATGGGCACGTCATTCGACAACGCCATGGGCGGAGGCAGGTACATTCCCGTCGACGAGCTAAGGAACTCCTTCATGAACGACGGCTTCAAGGTGATGGGCGAGGTCGGATTGCAGTATCAGGGCCTATCACCCAGCGACCCATCGGTGGACGCCTACTTCGCGCTGGCCGAACAGTTGGATATTCCGGTGGGAATTCACATGGGCACCGGCGGCTCCGGGCGCGCGAATATTGTCTCGCCAAAATTCAAGGGCTCGATGGGTAATCCGCTCCTGCTTGAGGATGTTCTGGCGCGCCACCCGAAGCTCCGCATCTGGATCATGCACGCCGGCTATCCGATGATCGATAACCTGCTGACGCTTTTGCAGGCCAATTCACACGTGTACGTCGACGTGGCAGGGTTGATCTGGAGCTATCCGCTGAAGGAAGTGCACATGTACATCCAGCGCATCGTCGAAGCCGGATTCGAGGATCGCGTGATGTTCGGCACGGACCAGATGATCTGGCCGAAGCTGATGGCGACGTCGATCGGTGTGATTGAGGGCGCCACGTACCTGACGCCGGAGCAGAAGCGCGACATCCTTTACAACAACGCGGCGCGGTTCTTAAGGCTGGACAAAGCAGCGTCGAAGTAAGCCTCTCCGCCTGACTGGTAAGATGTCCCGGGATATCGTTACCAGCCTGCCAAACACTGTGTCCCCGCACTAACGTGCGGGTTATAACCCCTGGCGTGAGCCAGGGGACTCAACCGCTTACTAGAACTTCCTTCGCCGGAGTACCAGTCCTCTCTAACAGAACTCCACGAACCGCAGTTCCATTCCCACACCGGCCTGCGAATGAGATTGTCCTGATGGGACACTCTTATGAAACAGATTTGGCTTGTGTCCGCGGCTGTGCTGGCACTCGGCGGCAGCATGCTCGGGGACACCATCACCAGCGCGACGGGATCGTTTTCCGCGTTTCCAACCGGGTTTGCATCCTCCACGCCGACCTGGATCAGCAATTCCACTCCCACTCCGACCAGCGGAGTGCCCTTCTGGAACAGCGCTTCGGACGACACTGGCGTTGGCGGCAGCCACAGCATGAACATTGGCTACCTCTTGACGGATAGCGGCGGATTCCTGGGAACCCCGTCCGTTCTGGGCACGGATACCGTGGTTCAAGACTTCATCGCGAGCGGCGGGGCGGATCCGTCGTCATTTAGCTTTCTACGGAGCGCGATCACGTACAACATCAGCTTGCTCTTCGGTCGCAGCAGCTTGGATACGGGCAATCCAGCTGTGGGAACGGTTTTCGGTTACTACGTGGGCAATCAGTTCACCCCGATCTACGACCCCCAAAATACCAACTCTCCCACCGGCACCGAAGCCTTCAATCCAACGACCGCCGGAAATTCTTACGGATTCTACGCGACCGTTTGCTATGGGGTAGGCGCCTGCGAAACGTATACGACCGGCAATGGAAACTCGGGCAACATGGGCGGCGCTGCCGGATGGAATCATTTCGCGGTATTCCAGCTAGCCTCTGGAAGTTACGTGATCGGATTTGAGGACGCCAATGGGTATTACGGAGAGAATTTGGGCGACTACAATGACGTCGTCGTGGAGCTTCAGGTCGTTCCAGAGCCCGGTACCATCGCCATCACGGGGCTGGGGCTCGCTGGACTGGCGCTCTGGCGGGTACGGCAGCGGAAGGTTCGTACGAGTTAGCCCGCCGCGTAATAGCCCTCGCGCGCTTGGCACACCATGCCTTTGCCCTTGGCGGCGACCTTGATCTGGCGGAATCCGGCGCCGGTTTTCTGATCGCTCGAGTAGCCCAGGTTGTACTGGCTGCGGAGTTCTTCTTCGATGCGCTCGTAGATTTTTTCAAGCGGCATCTTCTTCGTCACTTCGAAAAACGCGCCGCCGGTTTCCTTGGAGATGCGCTCCAGAACTTTCTTGCCGTCGCCGCGGGACATTGGCTGCTGGCCACCCCTGCGTCCACCGCCCATTCCGCCACCGCCCATTCCGCCACCGTGGCGACCCATCCCGGGCACGCCGAGGCCCGGACTAAAACCTGAATTGGACTCCTGGTCGACGAAATAAATCGAGTAAACCAGCGTGTCGGCTTTCTGCGCCGCTTCGATGGATTCACTCAACGAAGTGCGGCTGCCGTGATCGTCGCCGTCGGTGAGCAGGATCATCGCCTTGCGGCCATGCAGCTTCTTCATCTCCTCACTGGAGGCAAGCAGAATCGCGTCATATAGAATCGTTCCTCCGCGGTAACCTCCTCCGCCGCCCGAGGAATTCGGGTCACGGCGCTGCAACTGGCGCGGAGCCGCGCCTTCCACATCGTTCAAGGCCGACTGGAGCTTCTTTTTCGACGAGGTCAACTCCTGCATCTCCTCGGCTTCCGCGTCGAACTTGATCAGGAACGCCTGGTCGCGATCCTCGCGGATCACCTGGGAGATGAACGCGGAGGTGGCGGACTTCTCCTTATCCAAAACGCGGCGCTGGCTCATACTAGTGTCAACCATCAGGCCGAGCGTGAGTGGCAGATCCGTTTCGCGGGCGAAGTACTTGATGGTCTGGGGATGGCCGTCCTCTTCAATCGTGAAGTCATCCTTCGTGAGATCCTTCACCACTTCGTTCTTACTGTTGTGAACGCTAGCAAATACATTGACAACGTTCACACCGGCTTCAAATCTGGCGTCGGATTTCTCTTGCGCACGCAGCGGGAGAAGAGCGGCCGCGCCCAACAGAAGGTCACGGCGGGAAATATATGGAACGGACATAAGAGAGATTCACTCACGTAGACGCGCCGCGTGCGCTACGGTGTACACCTTAGGTTTTAGCGATAAAGGAAATAAAAAAGCCGGTGAGTACTCGGAGGAAGATACTCACCGGCCGGCCCACCACTACCGCGAGGTCGTAGCGCGCCGAACTGTTGGGCAACTCACCGGGCAGTCGGCGAACGTTACCCTAGAGAAAGAGACGCGTGAAACTCCATGAGAGTTTCACAACTGGACAACCCTATCCTAACACTGCAAATGGCGTATGTACAGGGTTTTTAGAGCCTTTCATTGTTCAAAATACGGATTCGATACCGAATGCCCGACCCAGTCCGTAGGCGAAAATCTTACATAATTCGAAATTCTACAAATCTTTACAAAGCGGTCGACTGTAGAAATTCTTTTGGTTTCCAGGAGATCTGCTCGATGCTCCCGATTATGAACAAGTACGAGAGAGCGCCAAGGGCAAGAACGAGGCCGACCACCGCGAAAGCATAGGCGAAGTGTCCTGTATCCCTAACAATACGGCCCGTGAGCCAGGGTGCTATGACACCGGCCAGATTGCCGACACAATTCTGCATCCCGCTCCATCGCCCTGCAGCCGCTGGCCCAGCCAGAGTCTGGGAGATCAGCCAGGGATGAGAGCTATAGCACCCAAAGGAGATACACGCGAAAATCAGAACTACCAGAGATACTAATTGATTTTCAAGGAGCGGAACGCCGACAATGACGATGGCTCCTATAAGCCCTCCGGCAGCGAAGGATTTGCGAACGAGCGTTGGCGACCCGCCGCGCTGAACCAGACGATCCGAAATGAAGCCGCTTGCAAGCGACGCCAAGCCCACCGCCCAAAAAGCCATGGAGCCGAAGCTACCCATCTCCCGCTCCGAATAATGGCGTTCCCTCACCAAGTACCAGGGCAGCCAGGTTAACAGGAAATACCAAGTGTAGTTGGCGCAAAACAGGCAAAAGAAAGTCCCCCAAGCCGAACGCTCGCGGGCGATTTCCAGCAATCCCGGCCCGACTTCGAGGCCCGAATGCACCACCTCATGCTCGGAGGACCTGCCGTTGCGGAGGGTGATCCACATCCAGGGAATCAGCCAGAGCATGCTGATGAGTCCGATGCCTATGAATAACGGCCGCCAGCCGTAATGGCTGATGATGGCCGCGCCGATCCACAGTCCGAGAGCAGGCCCGGCTTTGCATCCGGCGTCGATCAGGCCGTTGGCCAAGCCTCTATGCTCGCCCGGAATGCCCTGCGCGATGATCTTTGAATAGGCGGGATACGCCACGGATTCGCCGACGCCGAGCAGCAGGCGCAGCGCGAGAATCGTGAGAAATCCTCCAGCAAGGCCCGTGAGAGCGGTGGCGGCCGACCAGAGGAAGAAGCCCCCGGCGAAGATCCAGTAAACGGAATAGCGGTCGATGAGCCATCCAGCAACGATCTGCATCGCCGCGTAGGTCCAGAAGAACGAGGACAGCAGGAGTCCGATTTTTTCGGGGTCGAGTTGCAGTTCGGCGGACAGGCGGCTGGCGGCGATGGAGAGATTGCCGCGATCGATATAGTTGATGGTGACTGAGATCACCAGCAACGCCAGCAGAATCCATTGGCCGCGAACGCGCGTCGTCATTTGAGTGTCGTCATTTGAGTTTATCGTTCAAAACCGCGGCCAGCCGATATCCGGCCCGGGCGATCTGCCCTTGCGCGACCTTGGCCGCGTGATCCAGGTAGCCGGGCGGAAGAGGCAAAGGCTTGTCCCGAGTTCCGGTTTCGTTTCCGAACGTGTAGACGTCGCTGACGGCGAGCCTGAATCCTTCGTCGATCCATTTCTCCGGTTTCTTTTCAGTGCGGCGCGGCGCTGGGTGCGCGGCGATCGCCTCGGCGATGTACTTCGCGGCGTAGGCGTCGGTTGTGTCCTGGCCCGCGGCGCCATCCCAGATTGAGTGAAGATTCCTTGTCCCGATGTAGACGAGGTTGCCGCCCTGATCGCCTTTCGGCTGCGATTTCAAGAACCGGCTTACGCAATGCAGCGGCTGATGCACGTCGCCTTCAATATGTTCGAGCCATGGCAGCAGGTACACGGGATTCGACGCGCTGGTGGGCGGCACGTCGGCCTTGTTTCCGATGAGGGGGATGATTCGCTTCAACTCGGATAACGCGTGCGGCGGCTTTTGCTGCTCAATCGCGGCGCCGTCGGGCGCGTACGGCGTGTCGTAATAATGCCAGACCGTGTGACGCGCCATGTCGGGGAAGCCCGGCAGAAGAGGCGTCGGCGACGCGTTGGGGCGCGTTTCATCATAAAAGCGCGGATCGCCCTTGATCTGATCGGCCCAGACGGAGGCGGCGATGAAAGCGGCCCGCGCGCGGGCCTTCGGCTCGGTGGGAGCGCCTTGCAGAAAAAGCTTTTCGTAGTCCGGATGACGGCGGATCAGTTCATCGACGCGAGCGCGCGTTTTCGGGTTCAGCCGGTCGTAGGCGATGGCGGCGATGAGGCGATGTCCGGTGGCGTTCCAGGCGGAAACGGAGGGCGACAGCGTTACCAGAAGAGACAGGAATGCGACAACGAAACGTGGGTAGCGCATGTCGGATTTTCGAGCATAGCACAGTGCCCTTTACTTGACTCGCGGCATGAGGCCGAGGCGGTTGATTCCGGCTCCCCGCGCTTCGTCGAAGACGCGGGCGACGTCCTGAAAATCCAGGTTTGGCGCGGCGGCGACGAAGAAGACGCCGTCGGGTCTGCGCGCCAGGATCTGCTTGAAACGCTCGCTCAGGTTTTCCCAAGTGACCGGCTCGGAATTGATTTCGAGGCGGCGGTCCGCGGCGATGCTCACCACGATGTCGCGCGGAGGCGGAGGAGGCCCCGACGCATCGGCCGGCGGCTGCGGGACGCTGGCATCGAGGCCGGTGGAGTGATCGGGAATGATCACCATGAAGATGATCAGCAGGACGAGGAGGACGTCGATCATCGGCGTCACGTTGATTTGCGCTTTACTGCCGATTGTCATTGCCATAAGAGCGCCATGCCCGTGTAGACACCTGCGGACTGGATAAGTTCCGCGGGACAAACGAATGCACATTCATATGGGGCGGACGCCCGCGTCCGCGGCGGACCCCCAGGTCCGGCTTCCGCCCGCGCAGGCCGACGAGGGCGTCGGCCGCAGGCTGGGGGGCCTGCCCCACAGGCCTCTTGCTTATTTTCGTGGCTCCCCCAGGTCGGGCGTGGGAAATATCAATAACGGAACCAAAGGGCTGCGGTACCGTCTATAACGTCAATGCGCAAGGATCTTTTTCACGCGCTTCGCGGTCTGCGCCAAACGCCGGCGTTTGCCCTGACGGCCATTCTCACCATTGCGCTCGGAATCGGCGCGAGCACGGCGATTTTTAGCGTGGTCAACGCGGTGCTGCTGCGGCCTCTGCCGTATAAGGATCCGGACCGGTTGGTGCTGGGCTGGGTGGAACTACGCGCGCGGCATCAGTTCGACAGCACGAATTCCTATGACAATTTCGCAGATCTGAAGGCCGGTGCGCCGTCGATTGAGGACGCCGCGGTGATCTTCACGGGACGCGGGACGATTCAGTCTGAGGACGGGTCGCTGGAGCAGATCAGCTTCGGCGTCGCAACGCCGAATCTGTTCCGGATACTCGGCGCGCACATCGCACGAGGCCGCGATTTTACCGACGATGACGGGGTTCCGCCTCAGCCCGACCCGGCGGCCGCGCCCAACGCTCCTCCGCCGCAGGCGCCCAACATGGCGATTATCAGCTACGAATACTGGCGGCGCCATGGATCGAATCCGAATATTCTTGGCCATCCTCTGGGGAACGCCAATGGCCCAGTGGTGGTGGGCGTGCTGGAACCCGGCTTCGCGATGCTGTTTCCTCCCAACGCCAACGTAGAGCGTGCGCCGGACGTTTGGAACGCCGGGCGCTTCCGCTATGATCCGGCGCAGCGCAACAGCATCGGGCTCCGCATGATCATCCGCTTGAAGCCCGGCGTGACGCTGGACCGCGCGCAGGCCGAGACCGAGGCCGTTTCGGCCGATCTGCGTAGCAAGTACATCATCGAAAAAGCCACCGATTACCACGTCCGCCTGGAGCCGATGAAGCAGAACATCGTCGCCGAGGCGCGGCCGGCGATTCTGGCTCTGATGGGAGCGGCCGTGTCTCTGCTGCTGATCGCCTGCGCCAACGTCGCGAATCTGCTGCTGGTGCGCGCGTCTCTGAAAGAGCGCGAGCTTTCGGTACGTACCGCTCTCGGCGCGAGCCGCTGGAGACTGATGCGGCAGATGCTCGCCGAAAGCCTGGTGCTGGCGGCGATCGGAACGGTGGCCGGCCTGGGGCTGGCGCGCATCGGCATCGCGCAATTGATCGCCATGGGACCATCGAGTCTTCCGCGAATCGACGCCATCACCATCGATCCCGCATCGCTGGGATTTTCGGCCGCGGCAGGCGTGGTTGCCGCGGCGATTTTCGGGCTGATCCCGGCGCTGCGAGCCTCCCGTCCCGATGTGATGCAGGTGTTGCGTGGAAGCGGGCGCACGGCAAGCCTCGGCGGAGGGCGCGTCCTTCGCAGCGCCGCGGTGGTGGTGGAAGTGGCTCTTTCGTTCGTCCTGCTGACGGGATCGGGCCTGATGTTCCGCAGCTTCGTGGCGCTGAAGCACATCGATCCGGGCTACGACCCGCAAGGTCTGCTGACATTTCTGCTAGCCGGGAATCGCGGCAACACGCCCGCCGAGCAAGGGGCTTTTCTGCACGACCTGCAAGGGAGGCTCGCCGGGATGCCAGGCGTCTTCGGCGCAAGCGCGGCCAATCCCTTCCCACTTGATGGCCGCTTTAATCCTTTGCGATGGGGCACGGAAGAGGCGCAGGCCGATCCTTCGAAGTTTCAGGCCGCCGATTGCGAACTGGTGCTGCCCGGCTTCTTTGAAACGATGCGCACACGATTGATTAAGGGCCGCACGTTCACCGACGCCGACAACGATCCCAAGCGCAGCGTGGTGATCATCGATGACAAACTCGCCAAGAAGGCTTTCCCGCACGAATCGGCTATCGGCAAGCGGCTGCTGATCCGTCTGCGCACGCCGGAAGCGGAGTTTGTGGAAATTATCGGCGTGGTGGCCCACACGAGAGAATCATCGTTGGCCGAGGAGGGGCGGGAACAATATTACTTGACCGACGGCTTTGCGGGTCACGGCCGCGCCAACCGCTGGGCGATTCGCGTTGCGGGTGATCCCAATCACTTCGCGGCGGCGGTGCGCGCGGAACTGGCGAAGGTGGAGCCGCATCTGGCCATGTTCGAGGTGCAGCCGATGAGCGCTTACATGGATAAATCGGGCGCGGGGACGCGCTTTTCGCTGCTGCTGATCGGCGTGTTCGCGGTGATCGCGGCGCTGCTGGCGGGAGTCGGGTTGTACGGGGTTCTGTCGACCGTGGTGCGGCAGAGAACATCGGAGATCGGGGTCCGGATGGCGCTAGGCGCGGAACCATCGAACATTTTTCAATTGATGATCGGCCACGGGCTGAAGCTCAGCGCGATGGGGGTCGGGTTGGGAATCTTCGCGGCTCTGGGATTAACGCGCGTGATGACGTCGATGCTGGTGGGCGTGAAGGCGTCGGACCCTGTGACGTATCTCGCCATGGCTTTGTTATTTTTCCTGATCGCGGGGATCGCCTGCTGGATGCCGGGGCGGAGGGCCGCGGCGCTGGATCCTCTGGTGGCGTTGAGGGATGAGTAAGGGCCCTAGCCAGGCTCTGTGGTTCGGCGCAAGAAGCCGCTTGAAAAGCGGCTGCCGCCAAGAATGGCCGCCCCACAAGAGGCACTAGGGGACTACTCCGCCGCGAGCTTGATGAGTCGTTCCGCGTGCTTCAAGGCTTCTGCCGTGACTGTTTCGCCTGACAACATGCGGCCGATCTCCTTGGTGCGCTGAGAGGGCGTCAGCTCGGCGATGGTCGCGACGGTTCGGCCTCGCTCCTCATGTTTTTCGACGTAATAATGATGATCCGCGAAGCCGGCGATCTGCGGTAAATGCGTCACGCAAAGCACCTGGCTCGACGCCGATAGCTTCTTCAGCCGCCTTCCGACTGCTTCCGCCGCGCTGCCGCCTACGCCCGCGTCCACTTCGTCGAACACCAGCGTTCGGGGCGAACCCTTGCCGGGTTTCGACGCACAGGTCTTCAGCGCCAGAGCCACGCGCGACAGTTCCCCGCCCGAGGCGATGCGATCGAGAGGCTTCATCTCCTCGCCCGCGTTGGCCGACATGAGAAACTCCACCGCGTCGGCGCCATGTTCGGACCAAGGCGCTGGGCTGACGCGGATCTCGACGCGCGTGCGTTCCATGGCCAGCGAGGCGAGCTCGCCTTCGACGGCTTTGGCCAGGCGCTTGGCGGCGGCTAATCGCGCGGCCGTGAGTTTCTTCGCCGCGGCTTCGTACGACGCGGCCAGTTCGGCGACCTGTTTCCTCAACGCGGCCTGCCGGTCGGTGGAGGTCTCGACGGCGTTCAACTCGCGGCAGACATTTTCGAAGAAGGCGAGCACCTCCTCGATGGTCGATCCATACTTTCGCTTCAGCTTTTCCAGCGCGGCGAGGCGTTCTTCCACTTCATCGAGGCGCGCGGGATCGGTTTCGAGCTTTCCTAAGTAATGCCTCAGCGCGTCGGCTGCCTCTTCGACGGTGAAGACGGCGGGCTTGAGCGTAGCGGCGATGGTCGCGACGCCTTCATCGATCCTCGCCAGATCGTCCAGCCTCTTCAACACCACTTGAAGCTGCGCCGTCGCGCTCTCCTCGGCGTCGTACAGCGCGGCGTAGGCGGCGTTGGCGGATTCCTCCACTTTGACGACGTTGCGCAACACACGGCGCTCGTTTTCGAGCGCGGCATCTTCGCCCACGCGCGGCGAAACGGCCTCGATTTCGTTGCGCTGAAACGTCCAGAGATCGGTCAGGCGGAGCTTCTCCTGCGATGAGCGCTCCAGTTCCTCGAGCTCGGCCGAGGCGCGGCGCCATTGAAGATAAATTCCGGCGATGGAATCGTCGGAGCCGGCGAATTGATCGAGCAGTTCGCGCTGGGCATCGGGGCGAAAGAGCTGTTGCTGATCATGCTGGCCGTGAATATCGCCCAGATGCGGGGCCAACTCCCGCAGCAGACCTCCGGTGACGGGGCGGCTGTCGACGAAGGCTCTGGATTTGCCGTTGGCCAGGATTTCGCGTTCCACCAGAATTTCGTTGTCCTCAATCTCGATGCCGGCGTCGTCGAGGAGGCGCTTCAGCGGAGGCGTTGGCGCGACTTCGAAGATGCCGGAAACGAAGGCGCGGTCGCCTCCGGCGCGGATCATGTCGGCCGAGGCTCGCCCGCCGAACAGGAGGCCGAGGGCATCGACGACAATCGACTTGCCGCTGCCGGTCTCTCCGGTGAGCAGGTTCAGGCCGCGATGGAAGCGGACACGGACGCGCTCGATGACGGCGTAATTTTCGACGGCCAACTCGGCGATCACGATTGAATTATATCGAACGGCCTCCTCCAGTGCGGCTAAAACATTTCTTTTCGCTTCTGTTCTTTAGCGTTTTCCGCGTACAATAAAAATAGGTGCACACGGGAACCTTGAACCAGCTCTTTCTGGAAGTCAACTTCTGGGAGCTAGTGAGGACCTCCGGGCCGGTCACGCTGGGCGTGCTGGGAACCCTGGTGATTTGCTCACTTGCCTCCTGGACCATCATTTTTTCGAAGTGGAGCGCGTTTCGCAGCGCCCGCAATGCCAACCTGAGGTTCCTAAGGGCGTTCCGCAAGTCGGCGCGCCTGGACGCAGTGGCCGCGGCCACGGAGCAGTTTCGCGCCGCGCCGCTGGTTGTGGTCTTCGACTTCGGCTATAGCGAGGTCTGCCGCCAGATGAGCGCCGGACCTCGGATCCACAACACGCTGGCGCTGGAGCGCACGCTGGAAATCGGCATGAGCGAGGAGATCACGCGGCTGGAGCAGGGCATGAGCTGGCTGGCGACGATCGCCACGGTTTCGCCGTTCATCGGCCTGTTCGGCACGGTGTTCGGCATCATCGACGCGTTTCAGCAACTCGCCCTCGAAGGCTCGGCCAGCATGCGGACGGTGGCGCCGGGCATCGCTTCGGCGCTGATCACCACCGGCGTTGGGCTGTTCTCGGCAATTCCGGCGGCCGTCTTCTACAACTACTTCCACAACGCGGTGAAGGAGATGGGCGCGCGGATGGAGGATTTCTCGCTGGAATTCCTCAATATGACCGAAAGGAATTTCGAGGAGCCGAAATAGACCGGTATGGCGTTCTCTGTTGGAGAATCAAACGGCGGATCGGGCAGGCGCAAGCGCTTTCGCGGCTCGGGCAGCGCGTTGTCGGAGATCAACATCATCCCTCTGGTGGACGTGGTACTCGTGCTGCTGATCATTTTCATGCTCACGGCTCACGTCATGGATTACGGGCTGCAAGTCGACGTCCCGAAAGTGAAAATCACCAAGGATTCGCCGGAGATACTGCCGGTGGTGACGATCACGCGCGATCAAACGCTCCACTTGAATGAGAAAGTCGTGAACATTCACGATTTGCCCGCGCAGCTCGCACAGCGGTTCAAGGGGCAGACGATCGTGTACGTTGCGGCCGATAGCTCCATCCGGTGGGACGTGCTGGCGCAGGTTCTGGCCGAGCTTTCGGCGGCGCAGATCACGCCGCGCATGGTGACCAAGCCATTGGAGTCGAAAGGGAGATGACCGGAGGCGTACTGGCGCGGCCCGATCCAATGGGGCGTTCCTTCGCCTTCGCGGTTGCGCTGCACCTGTCGCTGCTGGGCGCGGCTTTCGTGTCGAACTTGATGAACACGCACGGGGAACGCTTCGGCGATCCCAATGCGGGCGGCGCGAGCGTGGGAGTGGAAGCGGTGGATAAAATTCCGCTGCCGCATTCCGGTCCGCAGAATCCGGTAGCGCACGATAGCGAATCGGAAGCGCCGCAGGCTCCGGCGAAGACGGTGGAGCGGGAAAAAGACATCACGCCTCCGGACGCGGTGAAGCTGAATCTAAAACAAGAGAAGAAGAAACCGGCCAAAGAGGCGAGCCGGAAGCGCTTGAAGTCGTTCGAACAGTTGGAGGCGAATCAGTTGACGAGCACGGCTCAGCAACAAGTATCCAGTTCGATGTACAGCCAGATGCCCGGCTCGGGGCGCGTCGGTACGGGCATGAACACGACGCTGGGGACCCGTTTCGGCGCCTACGCGCAGCAGATTCAGACGCTGATCGCACAACATTGGAACACCGGCGACGTGAAGGTGCAGACGGGTCCCCTGGTGATTGCCAGGTTCGATCTGATGAGGGACGGCAGCATCCGGAATCTCACGCTCTTGCAGAACAGTGGCATCTCGTCTCTCGATTTCTCGGTGCGCAGGGCAATTGAAAGCGCTGCACCTTTTCCACCGATTCCGCCGGGGTTCGACCAAAGCTACGCGAGGTGCGAGTTTACCTTTGAGTTGAAAAAATGAAAACCAAACTCATTCTTGCCTCATTCATCGCGCTGGCCGCCTGCGCGATCTTTGTTCACGGCCAGGAGCAGATTACGGGAATTATTCGTGAGGGCCAGCATAGGCCCCGCATGGCCGTGATCGACTTCCGGGGCACGGGCGACGCTCAGAAATACATGACGACGTTCAACTCCACGCTCTGGGATGAATTGAACAATTCGGGCGTTCTGGAAATGGTCGGCAAGACGTTCTACCCGGTGGATGTGCCGCAACAGCCGCAGGATTTCCGGCCTCCCACGACCACGCCGGGCCTGAGGCGCGGCGATCCTCCACGAACGGTGAAAGCCGGACCGTGGCTGACGGATTGGTCCGGCCCTCCCGCGAATGCAAATTATCTGGCATTCGGCTACACGGCGGTTCAGGACGGCCGGTTGGTGCTGCGCGGCTTCCTGTACAACGTCGGCCAGCCGGATCTGGTGAGCGCGGACTTGATTCACAAGCTCTATTTCGGCTCGCTGGACGACGACGGCGCGAAGAAGGTGGCGCGCGACTTCGCCGCCGATATTCTGCAGCAGTTCGGCCGCAAGAGCCTCGCGGGAACGAAAATCTTCTTTGTGTCGGACCGCACAGGGAACAAGGAAATCTGGTCGATGGATTACGACGGCTCCAATCAGAAGCCGATGACCAACTACCGCAGCATCTCGAAGGAACCCGTGGTCTCCGCCGACGGGAAAATGTTTGCCTTCAGCACGCTGGCGAACCACTCCTGGCAAATCATGGTGCATTCGGTGGAAACGGGCAAGAAATTGCCGTTTTATAACCCCGTTTCGTCCACCATCGAAACGCCGGAGTTTGCGCCCGACGGTCGCCACATTCTGTTTGCGGCGAGCCTGAACGGTTGGGTGAACCTCTGCATCGCCGATCTGAACGGAGGCAATATGAACCAGCTGTCCCGCGTGCGTTCCTCCGAGGTTTCCCCGCGCGTGAATCCGAAAACCGGGCGCGACGTTCTGTTTATCTCCGGCCGCAGCGGCATCGAGCAGCTCTGGCATATGAACATCGACGGAGGCGACGCCGAAATGATCACCAACGGAGAAGGCTATGTGGCCAATCCGTCCTGGAATCCAAACGGGCAACTGATCGCCTTCGCCTGGACGCGCGGTCCCGAGCCCGGCGCGTTCAGCATCTTCGTCATGGAGATCGCCAGCAAGAAATACACCCAGCTGAAATCGGTGGGGGGCAAGAGTGAGAACCCGTGGTGGGCTCCGGACGGCGTCCATTTGGTCTTTCAGTCAACACAAGGGCGGTCGACGCAGATCTATTCTATACTCGCCGACGGCACGAACCCCCAGAAGCTCACCAGCGCTGGAAATAACACCCAGCCTGTGTGGGCGAACGGGATAAACTAAAGTAGGGTAAAGGGAAGGGACCCAAAATGCGCAAAGTTTCGAGGACATTGGCCGCGGCGGCATTCGCGGCGGTTTTGATGATGACGGCTGCGGGGTGTAGTAAGAAGAAGCCTCCAGTAGCGACGCCTCCGCCCACTCAGCCGGCTCCTCCGCCCGAGGCACCGCCTCCTGCTCCTTTGGCGGTGCGCATCAATAGCTTCACGGGCGAGCCTCGATCGATTGAGCGCGGGCAATCGGCCACGCTGCGCTGGTCCATCGGCAACGCGACGGATATTTCCATCGACCAAGGGCTGGGTTCCGTAGCGGCCAACGGCAGCCGCCAGGTGTTCCCCAGCCAGACGACCACCTACACGCTGACGGCGAAGGGTGCTGCCGGGCAGGATTCGCGTTCGGTGACGATTGAGGTCGCTACGAGCGTGCCTCCGCCTCCTCCTCGCACCGTGACGGCGAAGATGTCCAGCGCGGAGATCCTGGGACGCGACGCGCAGGACGTCTACTTCGACTACGACAAGAATGACATCCGTCCCGACGGCCGCGATACGCTGACCAAGAACGCGCAGGTGATCAAAGGCATTCTGGCCGCCGATCCCGGCTTCTCGGTCGTGATTGAGGGCCATTGCGACGAGCGCGGATCGGAAGAATACAACCTGGCGCTGGGCGACCGCCGCGCCATCGCCGTGAAGGAATTCCTGGTGCAGTTGGGCGTTCCGGACAGCAGCCTGAAGACCATCAGCTACGGCAAGGAACGTCCGGTGTGCACGGACGAAAATGAGACCTGCTATCAAAAGAACCGGCGCGGCCACCTGGCACCCGCGCAGTAACCGGAGGATTTTCCATGAGAGCGTCCCGACTGCTTCTGCTTGGCGTTGCACTCGCCCCGGCGATTCTGCTGGGGCAAAAGAAAGAGGAACTCGTCTCCATCCAGCGCGACGTGGCGCAGCTTGAGGACAACGTCAAGCAGCTGCAGAAGTCGCTGGACGAGAAGATGGCAGCCCTTACGGCGCTGATGCAGCAGGCGCTGGAAGTGTCGAATCGCAACGCCGCGACGCTGGCGACGATGCAGAAGGAGGTGGACCAGAAGCTCGCCGATCAGCAGACCAAGCTGGTGGCTCCGGTGGCGTCGCTGGGGCTGAAGGTCGACGATATGTCGGGCGATTTCAGCAAGGTGCGCGAAAACGTGGCCGAGTTGGTGCGGAAGTTCAACGATCTGGACGCGAAGGTGACCGATATCTCGCAGACCGTGCGAACGCTGGCCGCCCAACAGACCGTCGCGCCTCCGCCTGCCGCAGCCGGAACGAGTGGGGAAACCACGGCAGGGCAGACGCCCAGTGGTCCTCCGGCGGGAATGTCTGTGGAGCTGTCATTTCAAACGGCCTATAGCGATTACATGGGCAAAAAGGACAACCTCGCGCTGGACGAATTCGCGAAATACATCCAGTATTTCCCCACCAGCGCGCACGCGCCCGAAGCCCAATACTACGTCGGACAGATTTACTATCGCGCCGAGGCATATGAGGACGCCGCCAAGGCCTTCGACGCCGTGCTGGAAAAATTTCCGAAGAATCCGAAAACCTCGGAGTCGCAGTATATGAAGGCCTGCTCCCTGATGAACGCGAAGCACAAGACGGCCGCGGCCACCGAGTTCAAGAGTTTTCTTGCGAACTATCCGGACAGTCCGCACGTGAGGGAAGCGCACAAACACCTGCGGGAGTTGGGCTATGAACCCACACCCGCAAAACGCGGGAAGTAACTTATGTCGGCTCCAGCCGAGCCCCAACTCACCTACGAAGACATCGCCGGGATGATCGAACACCCGGTGCTGCGCCCGGAACTCTCCGAGGAGGAGGTGCAGACCGGCTGTGAGATCGCTAAGCAGTATCGCCTCGCGGCGGTCACGGTTCGCCCCTCCGACGTGGATCTGGCGGTAGGTTGGATGAAGGGCAGCGGCGTTGCGGTGGCGAGCATCGTGAGCTATCCGCACGGCTCCGCGACAACCTCGGTGAAGCTTTATGAAACGCGCGATCTGCTCCGGCGCGGGGCTACGGAGATCGACACGGTCATCAACCTGGGCAAGCTGATTTCGCGCCAGTTCCAATACGTGGAAATGGAGTTGCAGCAGATGGCGGAGGCGTGCCATGAAGCGGGCGCGATTCTGAAGGTCGCGTTTGAGAACGGCTACTTGACGCAGGATCTGAAGACCATCGCCTGCAAGATCGTGAAGCGCGCGGGCGCGGATTATGCGCGCACGTCGACGCCGTTCGGCCCCGCGCCTTATTCGCTCGACGACGTCGCGCTGATGAAGCGGCTGCTCGGGGACGCAGTGAAAATCAAGGCGAGCGGAGGCATCCGGACGATCTCCGAGGTGCTGGAGTTGCGCGCCGCGGGATGCGCACGCGTGGGCACCATCGCCGCGGTGGCGATTTTAGAGGATTGGAAGGCGCAGCTCAGGACCGCCGCGAGGACGACCTAGGCTGACGTCGCGGCGGTTCCCGCCAGACCTAATTCCGATGCACGAGCCTTCATGGCTTCGATGCAGAATTCGATGTGCTGATCGAGATCAACGCCCATCTGCGCCGCGCCGTTGATGATGTCGTCGCGATTCACGGCTCGGGCGAAGGCCTTATCTTTCATTTTCTTACGTACCGATTTCGTATCGACTTCTTGAATGCTGCGGCCGGGCTTCACATAGGCGCAGGCGGTGAGGAATCCGGCCAATTCGTCGCAGGCGAAGAGCGTTTTTTCGAGCGGAGAGATACGCTCGACGCCAGTAAAATCGGCGTGCGAGAGGATCGCGCGGCGGATCTCGTCGCTCACGCCGCGTTCGGCCAGGATCGCCTCGCCCTTGGTGGGATGGTCCGGCAGGTTGGGGTGAATTTCCCAGTCGAAGTCGTGAAGCAGGGCCGCAACCGCCCATTTTTCTTCATCTTCGCCGAACTTGCGGGCGTAGGCGGCGACGCAGGCCTCCACCGCGAGCATGTGCTTGCGGAGGCTCTCCGACTTCACGAATTCACAGACAATATCCCAGGCTTGTTGTCGATCCATAAACCCAGTGTATGTTAAACTTGAGTTAGCTCACGTGGGCCTGTGGCGCAGTTGGGAGCGCGCTTCCATGGCATGGAAGAGGTCGACGGTTCGAACCCGTCCAGGTCCACCAATTTCTCAATCACTCACGGGTGACGGGCGAACCGTCGGCGAGAACTTCGTCGCCGAAGGTCTCGATGTGGAATCGGATGGCGGACTCGACATCGGAGAGCGCTTCCTCATAAGTGTGGCCCTCTCCTACCACGACGCCTTTCATCCCCAACGGGTAGGCGCGAAGCCGTCGGCGTGTTGCTCCACTACGATTTTGAAATTCCGCGCCATCTCTGTCTGAAGTCTAACATGCCCGCCATGCTAAAATTGAAATTTGAAGCTCTCCGATATTGATCCCGGCCCTTTTACCCCGAAATCTGTCCGCATGATCGTTGAGATCGCCAAAGGTTCGACGAACAAGTGCGAGTATGACATCGAATTGGGCGTGTTTCGCCTGGACCGGACGCTCTATTCGCCGATGCATTACCCCGGCGATTACGGGTTTGTTCCCGGTACCGAAGCCGAGGACGGCGACCCCGCGGACATTCTTGTCCTGATGAGCAGCCCCAGCTTTACCGGCTGTATGATCGAGGTCCGTCCGGTGGGCATTCTGGACATGGTGGATAACTCCGAGTCCGACAATAAGATTCTGGCCGTGCCGATGAATAATCCGCGGTACGACGAAATCCACAACATCCACGACGTGCGCGGGCACATCCTGAAGGAGATCGAGCATTTCTTCCAGATTTACAAGGAACTGGAAGGCAAGAACGTGCGCCTGGAAGGCTGGCGCGACAAGCAGGCCGCGCGCGACATGATCATGGCTGCGCGCGCCAGGTATCTGGAAAAGCAAACGCCCTAACAGCAGTTACCGCGTCGCGGCTAGTTCGCGCACGCCGATTTCCCGCAGGCAGCGGTCGATCCACAGCTTGGTGAGTTTCTCCTCAACACTATTCTGCGCCAGGCGCGAGCGCAGGTTGGACCAATCCACCACATCGAGCGGCTGATCCTGGTTGAAGCAGGAGAAGACCACCGTCTCCTCGCCTGTCACCGGGTCCTTGTGCTGCTGCAGGCACTGGGCGCAGATTTCTTTCATCATGCACTGCATCGGCGAGTTGATACTGCCGATCGCCTCGTGATGAGGCTTCAGATACGGCGCGAGCGTGGTGTGCCGGGCGCGCGCGACGGCGGCCATCATGGCGTCCGAGCCGATCACCACCATGCGATCTATGGAACTCAGCGGCATTTGAACCGGCCCTTGCCCGTAAGCGGCCATCGCCTGAACGATGTTGCCGACAAACGCCCGATCCTGCGGCCGCCCGGGCGTGAATCCAGGACCTTCATCGCAGCACCAGATCACTATGTCAGCCGCTTTTTCGATTTCTTCGACCTTGTAGCGGTCGATGATCTTCTTGTATCCGGCGAAATAAATCGTCCGCGAGCCCTTGGCGCGCAGTTCCTGGCCGATGGAGAACAGCACCGCGTTCCCCAAGCCTCCGCCGGCCAGCAGCACCGTTTCCTTGGCCGGGGTTTCGGTGGGCGTTCCAGTGGGGCCCATCAGAATGACGGGTTCGCCGGGCTTCAGCAGCGCGCACAGATCGGAAGATCCGCCCATTTCGAGTACGATCGTCGAGAGCAAGCCCTTTTCGCGGTCGACCTTGGCGCCGGTCAGCGCCAGGCCTTCCATCGCCAGCGTCGTGCCGTTGGCTTTCGGAGCCAGCGCTTCGAAGTTCTGCAGCCGATAGAACTGGCCCGGATGGAATCCGCGCGCCGCCATCGGCGCTTTGACGACCACCTCGACAATATTTGGGGTCAGCCGCTCCACGCGATCCACCACTGCGCGCAGTTCCGCGTTCAGGTGACCCAGCAACGCCTCGGCGGGCAGCCCGGTTGGTGCCTTGCGCTCCAGTATTCGGGACACCACAGGATAGCCCTGCTTCGCGCTGGCCATCGCCTTCACAACGTTGCCGGCGAACGACGGATGCAGGTCGCCAAAGAAGCTGATCGCGCGGCCATCGGGGCGAACCGACATCAACACGCGCGCCTGGACGGGCTTGGCGACTTTCTCGGGCGTCACCGTGCTGCCATCTTCGTCCACCGCGCGGAACCATTTGCCATCGAGGAAGACGTTGTCCGGGTCCTCGCGGCCTAATACGGTATTGGGCTGCGTACCAGCGGCGACCAGAATCGACCGTCCCGGCATCCGCACCACTTCGCCCGCCGCATTGCGAACCATCAGCGCCGCGGCGTGTCCGTACGAATCGACCTCGACTTTGACGGGCGTCAAGGACTCGGCGAACCGGATGCCTTCCTCCATCGCCAGCGCGACTTCCTCGTGATTAAGCGTATAGCTCGGCGAATCGATCAGCCGGCGGCGGTAGGCGAGTGTCACGCCTCCCCACTGGTTCAGCAGTTCAACGAACTTCGGCTCGCGTCCTTCGCGCGCGGCAGCGGAGCGTTCGGCGCGAATGGCTCGCGCGTGCGACAGGAACTCGTCCGCGGTTTCCGAATCTTCCGCGCTCCACGCCGCGCGGACCTCGCGCTCGCCCAGTTCGGCGACGAGAGCCTCGTAGCGATGCAGGAATTTCTCCACCTGGACGACGTAATACGCCATCGATTCGGTGGCCGTATCGATGGCCGTCAATCCGCCGCCGATCACCACGATCGGCATGCGGATCTGCAGGTTCGCCACGGAACTTTCCTTGGCCGCGCCCGTCAGTTGGAGGGCCATGAGAAAATCCGAGGCCTGGCGCACGCCGCGGACGAGGCCGTTTTTCATCGGAATAACCGTGGGCTTCCCCGCTCCCGCGCAGAGCGCGATGTGATCGAAGCCCAACTCGAACGCACTCTCCACCGTCATCGTGCCGCCGAAGCGCACGCCGCCGAACATCGCAAACTGGTCGCGCCGTTCAAGCAAGAGCCGGATGATCTTCAGGAAGTTCTTGTTCCAGCGCACGGTGATGCCGTATTCAGCCACGCCACCGAAGCCAGCCATCACGCGGTCGTTGAGCGATTCATACAGCTCGTTTACGTCGCGAATGGGACGGAACGGCACCCGCACTCCGGTGGGCGTGACGCCGGAGATGTCGGAGGGCAGCGGCTCGATCTTCAGTCCATCCACGCCCACCACTGCGTGACCCTCGTTCATCAGGTGGTGCGCCAGCGTGAAGCCGGCCGGACCGAGGCCCACCACCAGGACCTTATATCCGGACTCTTCCTTCGGCAGCGGACGGGCGAAGTTCAGCGGATTCCAGCGCGTCAGGAGGCTGTAAATTTCGAAGCCCCACGGAAGGTCCAGAACGTCCTTCAGCGTCCGCGTTTCCACCTGCGGAATATCCACCGGATCCTGCTTCTGGAACACGCAGGACTTCATGCAGTCATTGCAGATCCGATGGCCTGTGCCGGCGCACATCGGATTGTCGACTGCCGTAATCGCCAGCGCGCCCACAGAATGGCCGCGCTGCTTGACGAGATTCATCTCCGATATTTTTTCATCCAGCGGGCAACCCGCCAGCGTGACGCCGAAGACGCTCTTCTTGAACTCGCCTGTTTTCTCCTTGAGGCCGGTGGAGCAGGAATCCTTCTCCTGGTTATGACACTTGATGCAGTAATTGGCCTGGTCGAGCGCCGCGTTCAGGTCCATGCCCTGATCGGTGAGCTCGAACCCTTCGCGATGCCGCAGATCGTGGTCCGGCAGGACGAAGCCGGCGACGCCGCCCGCAATCAACGTCTCCACCGGAATCAGGTGCGTCATGTCGAGCTTGTGCGGCACCTTGAACAGTACGCCGCCATCGTGTTTGACGCGTCCGTCAGGCGAAAGCGCGGCCCATGCTGCATATTGCGCGGCAACGGCCAACGCGTCCGCATGATTGGCTTCCTCGTCGAGCCAGCGCGAGACATGCGTGACGAAACTTGCCTCTGTCAGAGGCTCATTGAACAATGCCGACAACTCCTCGGCGCGCGCAGGGCCATCGATGGCCGAGGCTTTCTCCGCAGTCATGCCGCTGATGGCCTTTTTCTGGACGAACTTGCGCTTCAGCGCATAGACCGGAGCCAGCGCGTCGTGGCGGGCCTGCTCCTCCCTCAGCTCCTCCGAAACGCCGAACAAACGCCCGATGAAATCCTCTACGTGCGGAGCCAGGTCGACCAGAAGTTCGGACTGCTTCTTGCGCGGGAGAGAGCCGGCGGCGGCGCGAGCCTCGGAGAAGCGGGCGAACAACGACGCGTCGGCGGACTTCAGATCGTCGACGAAGGCGGCATCGAGCCGGATGAGGCCCTCGCGCAGGTACAAGTCCTGGAAGGAGAGTCCAAATTTCGGGTTTAGCGGTTCGAATGTATGCATGAGAAGACGAACGGGACGAACAAAAAGCGGCTGATTTTATTGTAGCAAGCGTTTCGTCGCGGCTCGTGTCTAGTTCGCTGGCGCGCCTCGCCGCCGCCGAAACGCTTCCCAGGTCACCCAAATCGATAACAAGACAAAGGAAAAATCACGAGCGACCGTCTTTGGGCCCAGTTGCTCGCCCGGCCCGAAGCATCCGCAATCACCTTTGAACCCCTGGAAATACAGCAGAGTAACGAGGCTGAAAAAGCTGACGGCCAAGGCCATCGCGACGGGAGAAACGTACCGCGCCCAGACACCTGACGCGAGAGCCAAGCCGAGCACGAGTTCGAACCAGGGCAGTGTGCGGGCGACGAACTCCACCGCGGCTCCTGGAATCACGTGCATGTTGTCGATCTCCATGGCAAACAGCATCCATGGATCGCGCAGCTTGGCGATCGCCGACCACAGAAATACGCCCGCCAGCGCCAGGCGCGCCAGAATATAAAGCGCGCGGCGCATTACTTGGCGATGCGGTCGACCAGTTGCTTCAGAAAATCGTAGCGGACGTCGCCCGTGATGGGGTAGCGTTTGCCGTTACCTGTCATGATCATGGTCGGCGTGCTGGCAACCGGAATCTTGTTCCCCGCCGCGAGATCGGCGTCGATCTGGCGGTTGATCTCGGCCAGAGCCTTTGGATCCGCCATGATCTTCCGCACCTTCGCCATTTCGGGGGCGGACAATTCGGCGGCGACTGCACCTTCCACATCGCCGGTCACGCCCCACGTGTTCTGATTGCGAAACAAGCCGTCGCAAACCCGCTCATAGCGGCCGATACGAGCCGCCGCGCCGGCCCATTGCGCGGCTTTCCGTGCGAAGGGATGCTGCGGCAAGGGAAAGTCATGATAGACGATGCGCACTTTCCCTGACGCGACGCAATCGCCGAGCGCTTCCTTGAGCGCGCCGAAGTGCAGCAGAGCGCAGTGCGGGCATTGAAAATCGCTGAAAACTTCGAGCGTGACCGGAGCATTGGGCGCGCCCACGGTCTTCTCCGGAGCGTCCATTGCGGACAGCGCGGCGGCGGTAAAAAGGAGCGGCAAAAGAAGAAGTCGCATCTTAAGCCGATCCTAACACGGCGGCGAACACCTGCCCGCATCGTTGAGCCGGCGCTAGTGATCTGACCGCTGTATTCGGTTTCTAACGTCCGTAGGTCGATGCCAGAATGCATCCCCGGGCTTACGCCCCGGGGTTATAACCCCGCACGTCAGTGCGGGGATCGCGCGGCGGGTCAGAGACCTAGGAGCCAGCGCCCGGCTGATCGGAAGTGGATGCAGCGATGCCGGCCGCGTCCCGAAAAGGGTAAGTTTTGCAACACGACAAAAGTTGCCGATTGCGTTATGGAGACGACGGGCCCACGCCCTTTCTACAGGCTTCATTCCGGGACCAGCATGCCGACTGGTGCGCCGGGAATTTTCCCAGCAGAGCCTCCAGTGTGATAAAACACGTTGCATGGCTATTGATCTGAAAGGGCGCACAGCGCTGGTCACCGGAGCGGGACGGGGCATCGGCCGCGCCATCGCGCAAAAGCTCGCGGAGGCGGGAGCATCCGTGATGTTGAACGACCTCGATCGTGACGTCGTCTTCGAAACCGGCATGCTGATTGACAAGGCAGGAGGCGCGGCGAAGGCGATGCCAGGCGACGTCACCGCACCCGATTTCCCCGAAAAACTGGTGAACGCCACCGTCAGGGGATTCGGCTCCATCGACATCATCGTCAATAACGCCGGCTACACCTGGGACAACGTCATTCAAAAGACCACCGACGAGCAGTTCCAGGCCATGCTGGACATCCACATCGTAGCGCCGTTCCGTGTGCTTCGCGCTGCATCGACCTATATCCGCGAAGCGGCAAAGAAAGAAATCGCCGAGGGCCGCCGCGTGATGCGCAAGGTGGTGAACATCACCTCCGTTTCCGGGGTGGACGGAATCGCGGGCCAGGCCGGCTACGGATCGGGCAAAAGCGGCATCAACGGCCTGACCAAGGTGATGGCGAAGGAGTGGGGACGCTACAACGTCAACGTCAACTCGGTTGGCTTTGGCTTTATCGAAACGCGCCTGGTGCAGCCGCTGGGCTCCGAGGGCGCGCAGATCGACGTGAAAGGCCACACGATTAAGGTCGGCGTGCCGCAGGCCGCCATCGACGCGGTGAAGACTCACTGCCCGCTCGGCCGCACCGGTACCGTCGAAGAGGCCGCCGGTCCCGTGCTGTTCTTCTGCTCGCCGCTTTCCGATTACGTCAGCGGTGAGATCCTCATCGTCAGCGGCGGCGCGAGATCGTAATGGACGCGCTCCTCGCCTGGCGCAAAGAGTTTCCTATCCTGGACCGCACGGTCTACATGATCAGCCACTCGCTGGGAGCCATGCCCCGCCGCACACGCGAGCGGTTGAACCAGTTCGCCGACCAATGGGACACGCGCGGCATCCGCGCCTGGGAAGAGGGCTGGTGGGACATGCCGGTGAGGGTCGGCAATCTGCTGGGGAAGATTATCGGCGCGGGCGAGGGCGAGATCGTGATGCAGCAGAACGTCTCCATCTGCCAGAACATCATCCTGTCCTGTTTCGATTGGACGCGGAAGCGCAACAAAATCGTATCGGAGGCGATGAATTTTCCGTCGAACCTGTACAACTACGAGCGCCTTGGCGCGCGGGTGGTGCTGGTGCCCTCGGCCGATGGGATCACCATTCCGCTCGACCAGATGCTCGCGGCCATCGACGAGGAGACAGCTCTGGTTTCCGTCTCGCACGTGCTGTTTCGCAGTTCGTTCCAGCAGGATCTGGCCGCGCTCACCCGGCGCGCACATGAGGTGGGCGCGAAGATTGTCGCCGACGTGTATCAGTCCGCGGGAACCGTGCCGCTGAACGTCCGCGAACTGGGCGTCGATTTCGCCACGGGAGGCTCGGTCAAATGGCTCCTGGGAGGTCCGGGCGCGGGTTTCCTATACGTCCGCCGCGATCTGTGGCCGGAACTGGAGCCTCGCGCCACAGGCTGGGCCGCTCACAGCCAGCCGTTTCTGTTCGCCCAGGAGATGGATTACGACGCCGGCATCAACCGTTTTCTAAACGGAACTCCGAATGTTCCGGCGATGTTCTCAGCCATGTCCGGCTATGAAATCATCGGCGAGATCGGTGTCCCGGCGATTCGCGAAAAATCGGTGCGGCAGACGACGCGGCTGATTGAACTGGCCGAAGAGGCTGGGTTCCGGGTGAATTCGCCGCGCGATCCCGCGCAGCGAGGTGGTACTGTCGTGATCGACGTACCAAACGGTTACGAAATCGTGCAGGAACTGGGGCGGCTCGACGTGCTCGTAGATTTCCGGCCCGGCGCAGGCATTCGTGTAGCGCCGCACTTTTATTCGACGGATGAAGAATTGGAACTGGTGATTCGCGAGATTCGAAAGCTCGCGAATTAGGTCTTTGACTCTGACATCTCGCTCGCCGACATGCGGACCAGCCGGAGAACCACCGTGGCAGCCCCGCACATTGCGGTCTTGGCACCGATATCGATGAATAGCGACGCGATCGTCAAGCCAAGAAACAGATAAAACAGGATGTCGATCACGAGCCGAAATTTTCCCAAGGCAACTTCACGGCCGCTCTTGACATCCTCCACGGGCATCTGACAGTTGAAACAAGTCGTCTCGCCCTTACAGATTCGTCCACCACAACGCGCGCATGCCGGCATGGATCGAGTCTACGCTGCCGGGGCCACCCAAGGAATCGGGCATTTGCCTCATTTTGCCTTAAGGTTCGACTCGAAAAGGCTGTAGATGCGTTTATATTCGTCGGCCCAGCTCGAGGGCTGCACGAATCCGTGATCCTCCACCGGATATGGAGCGACGGACCAGTTCTCCTTATGTAACTCGATCAGCCTTTGTACCAGCCGGACGGAGTCCTGGAAAAAGACATTCGTGTCCACCATGCCGTGACAGATCAGCAACGCGCCCCTTAGGCCATCGGCAAAATAAATCGGAGACGACTTCTTGTACGCATCCTCATCCTTCTGAGGCAGATTCAAAATGTTCGACGAGTAGCCGTGGTTGTAGTGCGCCCAATCGGTGACCGGACGCAGCGCTGCGCCAGCGGCGAACGTATCGGGAGCGGTGAACATCGCCATCAGCGTGATAAAGCCGCCATAGCTTCCTCCGTAGAGGCCGATGCGCTTCGGATCCACCCCATATTGCGAGACGATGAACTTCGCCGCATCCACGTGATCGTCCAAATCCTTGCCGCCCATGTGCCGGTAGATCGCCGTGCGCCAATCGCGGCCATAGCCGGCCGAGCCCCGGTAATCGAGATCCAGCACGAGGTAACCGTGCGCCATCAGGAAGTGGTTGAACATGTACTCGCGGTCGTACTGTGACCACCAGTGATGCACGTTCTGCAAATATCCCGCACCGTGCACGAACATCACCGCCGGTCCGCCCTTCTTAAAATTCGCCGGCTTATAGAGCCGCGCCGGGACCTTGACGCCGTCGCGCGCCGGGATCTCTATAATGGGCACGTCCAGCCACTTGTAGTCCGCAAACTCCGGCGCCGGCGACGTGGTGACCTTTTTCCCATCGACAAACAGCTCCGGAGGCTTGTTCGTGTAGGAGTAAATATCCGCCATCGCCCTTTCGTCCGGCGAAAGGGTCACGCGATGATTCCCGGCCTCCTTCGTCCACGGCTTGCGGGCACCCCCATCGACGCTGACCGAATAGAAATGCCGATCGAACGGGCTCACCTCGCTCGAGGTGAAGTAGAACGTGCCACCGTCCCGCGAGAGTTCCACTGCGCTCACTTCAAATTTTCCCGCCACAATCGGTTTGGGATCTCCACCGCCGTAAGGCACCTTGAACAGATTCGCGTAGCCATCTTTTTCGCTGAGGAAATAGACCTCATCGCTATTCTTGAGCCAGCCGACCCCACCGCCGCCGCCGAACGCTCCACCGCCTCCTCCGCCATTGATCCAGGCGTCGTCATGCTCGGTGAACAAAACTCGCGTTTTTCCGGTGGCGAGATCGAGCGCAAGAATCCAGCGATCCTTGTTATCGGCGGCGCGTGCCGTCAAATACGCCTTTGTCCCGGTCTCATTGAACACGGGCATCTGCAACTGCACGTCTCGATCGCCCAGGCCGGCGTCGATCCACTTGGATTCGCCGGACGTCACATCAAGTATCGCGATGCGCTGATTGTTCTGCGGCTCGCCCACGTTGGTTCGGCCGTTGATGTCTTCCGTGTAGGCGGATTCGGTCACGTAATTCGGCACGTTCTCGTTCTTCGCGCCGTTGGCGGTCTCCGTCACCATCGCGATGACGCATTTCATATCCGGACAAAGTTCCAAACGACCGGCCGTCTGCCGCGCCTGCAACTGGAAAGGCTTCCGCTGTGGACCCTCGTTCTTTTTGCGCCGTTCTTCTGCTTCTTTGCGAGCCTCAGCGTGCTCCTTCACCGTGGCGAGCAATTCCAACTCCTGCTTCTTCAAGAACTCCTGGCTGTCGGTGCCCTTTGTTTCGGTCGCCGCCGCCGCGCCGCCGCCGCGTCCGCCGCGACCGCCTCCACCTCCACGGCCCCCCGCCGCTGGAGTTGGGGGTGCCGCGCCCGCCGGAGCAGCTTCTCGAATATCGGTCAACTGCTCCAGCATGCCGTTCTCAAGCGAGATTGCGTAGAGATTTCCGCCTCGCACGAGCGTCACGCGCTTTTCGTCGAACGTGAACTGCGGATTCGTCTCCGGCTCCGACGTCTTCGTCAGCTGACGCCTGGTGTTGGCCGCCAGATCATAGATGAAAATGTCGCCGTTTTCCGCGTAGGCGAGCTTTGAGCGGTCCCTGGTGCGGCTGCCGGCCGCCGGCGGCAGATTCCTGGTCTCCTCCTCGCTCAGCTTGCGCAATCCCGATCCATCGCGATTCACCACGTAGGTGTCATTCGGCTTGATACGAGCCTCGTTCGCCTGCTTCCATTGGAAATAGATTCTCTGGCCGTCGTAGGACCAGCGAGACGCGGTGGGCTGATTGCCGAACAGCTCCGGCCCGCGCATGATGTTGTCGATGGTCAGCGCGAATTTCTTCTGCGCCGTCATCTGCGAGGTCTGCCCTAGCAAGAGCGCGAGCGCAATCAATCCGAGGGCAATACGTTTTTTGGGCATAACTTGTGATTCTAACCGATCTCTTCGAGAATGCGCCTCCGCCCTTCCTCGAAGACCTCCGGCCGCGTGAGCAGGCTCAGGACAAGGTACGCCTCTGATTCGAGATCGAAATAGAACCCAGGCTGGACGAGGACATCGCGACGCTCGAGCAGGCCGATAGCCCACTCCTCCTCGCTCTTGGTGCGCGGAACTTGCAGGATGGCGTACCATCCTCCTTCGACGTGCAGCGGGCACGCGGGCTTGAGCGTTTCGAGATTCGCGCGCGTTCGAGCGACGATTTGATCGCGTACCGCGGCGGATTCCGCCAGGATGCGGGGCAGCGCGATCTGTACGGGCGTCGCCACGGACAAATACGTGTCGGCGATCAACTCCAGGCGCTCCAGCGCGTCTTTATGCCCCGGCCCGCTGGCGGCGATCCAGCCGAGCTTCATCTGCGGAAGGCCGGCGACCTTCGAGAGGCCGCTCATCGAGAAGGTTAGAACGTTCTGAGCGCCCGTGAGCGTCCGCACGCGCGAAGGATCGGAGGAGAAAGAGTAATCGCAAAACACTTCATCGGAAAGAATCGGAATGCCGAACTCCTCCAGGCGCGTCCATTCCTCGCGCTTCAAGAACGAGCCGGTGGGATTGTTCGGATTCACCACGACGATGGCGCGCGTCCGCGGCGTGATGGCTCGCCGCAATGCATCGAAGTCGATATGCCACGCGCCGTCGTATCGCAGCGGATACTTTGTCACCCGCACCGACTCCAACCCGGCCAGAAACTCGAACAGCGGATATGACGGCCGCGGGGAAAGAATTTCGTCACCAGGATCACACAGCAGTTTGAACAAGTATGCGTACGCCTCACTGGTGGATGCCGTCAGCAGAATCCGCGACTGCGGAACGTCGCCGTAATAGAGCGACACTGCTTCACGAGCCGCCGCCAATCCGCGCGGCTGTGGATCATATTCGATCGCGCGAGGGTCCGCCAGTGCCCCGAGGATCGCTTCGGACGAATACGTGAACCCCGCGCGCGTCGGATTCGATTCGGTCAGATCCAGCACACGCGTCTTCGCTTTCAGGAGAGTCGAAAGCCGGTTGACCGGGAGGTTCCATTCCAAACGGGAGGAGAACATGGCGATTACGCCTCAACGTCAGGCGCCCCATGAGTGTATCGAAGACGGGGCTTACGCTACAATTCATAGAAACCGCAAGTATGACACCTGTTCTCGCGCCTCACATCGACCCCCGCTACGCGTGTTTCGACATCCGCATCCGGCCATCCAGGATTCATCGCTACGGCGTTTATGCGTATGAGGACATCCCCGCCAATCGCAAGGTCATCGAATACACCGGAACACGCCTGAACCGCAAGCAGGCCGCCGCGATCGAGAGCGGCACGTACACATACTTGTTCGCGGTGGACAACTATTGGACCCTGGACGGCGCGCGCGGCGGCAGCGGCGCGGAGATCATCAATCATAGCTGTGAGCCCAACCTGATTAGCCGCGTGATGAAGGGCCACGTGCTCTATATGAGCCTCCGTGAGATCAAGAAGGGCGAGGAATTGACGATCGACTATAACTTCTCCGACCTAAAGGAACTGACGCCCTGCTCATGCGGAACGAGAAACTGCCGGGGAACAATCGAGAAGCGGAAACGTATCCTAAAGAAGTCATGAAAACCATCAGCCTTCTTCTCCTTGCCGCGACGGCCGTCGCGCAGGACGCTCAGTACACGGCCGACGGCTCGATGCGGCTGCCGGCGAATTATCGCGAATGGATTTTCCTGAGCTCCGGCCTCGGCATGACCTACGCTCAGCCCACCGCGCAGGACCATCCGAATTTCGACAACGTGTTCGCGTCGCCGGACGCATACAAGGCATTCTTAAAGAGCGGCTCATGGCCGGAAAAAACCGTGCTGGTCCTGGAAATTCGAGCATCCGATAGCCACGTATCGATCAACACGGGAGGCCATGTTCAGACAGGACTCTCCGCAGTGGAGGTTCACGTGAAGGATTCGTCCCGTTTCAAGGGTGGCTGGGGGTTTTTCGGCTTCGGTAAATCCGAAACGGCTAAGCTGATCCCGGCCTCCGCCAATTGCTACTCCTGCCACGAGCAGCATGGAGCCGTTGAGTCCACCTTCGTGCAGTTCTATCCAACGCTGATCGATATCGCCAAGCAAAAAGGAACGTTTAAATAACAACATCACGGGCACAGCGAAACCCGACGTTCGTCGTCGAGCTATCCGGCGTATTCGACGTGCGCGCCGCCACGCGGTAACGGTTGCAATACGACTCGTGGCACAGATACGAGCCGCCGCGCATCACTCGCCTTGTTCCTTCGGACGGGCCGGCGGGATTCACCCGCGGTCCCACCAGGTGAAACGACGGGTGGAACCAATCCGCGATCCATTCCCAGCAGTTCCCGGCCATCGAATAGAGGCCATATCCATTGGCCGGAAACGCCTTCGCCGGACATGTGCCCGCGTAACCATCCTCCGCCGTGTCATGGCCGGGGAATTCTCCTTGGAAAATATTGCAGACGTGGCGACCCTCCGGCGTGAGGTCGTCACCCCAGGAGTAGCGTTTTTGCTCCAGACCTCCGCGCGCGGCGTATTCCCACTCGGCATCGGTTGGCAGACGCTTGCCCGCCCACTTCGCATACTCCAACGCGTCGTTCCAGGAGACGTGCGTTGCCGGATAGTCCTCGCGCGAGCCGATCCCCGAGTCAGGACCCTCCGGATGCGACCAATCCGCGCCGTGCACCTTACACCACCAAGGCACGGCCAGTACGGTATCCTCCACGAGTTGCGCGCGGCACTCTTCCGGGATGTGGCCTTGAAACACGAAGGACCATCCCCAGCGCTCGGCTTCGGTGACATAACCGGTGGCGCGCCGGAATTCAACGAACTGCGCGTTTGTCACCGGGCCTTCATCCATGTAAAAAGGAGCTACCGTGACTTCACGGACCGGACCTTCGCCATCCTTAGGAAATCCTTCGTCGGAGTTCGTGCCCATCAGGAATGGTCCACCTTCGAGCTTGACCATTCCCTCGGTCGATCCCTTGACCACGCGTTCAAACGGATTTGCGGACAAATTCAAGAGCTCCGCGCGATGGATCGTCGGCGCGCAACAGGGATGCGGACCCTTGCCCTTTGCGGCGAAAAGCTCGAACTCCTGTTTCACGCATCCTCCAGGGTGGCGCGAGCCCGCAGATAGTCGCACAGCCGTTCCAGCGCTTTTTGATGTTTTTCCGCCAATAAGTGCCGCTCGATCTGCGGGCGTGCCTCCTCGAGCGTGGCCACGCGCTCCCCGGAGTGTTCCAACACCTTTGCGATATGAAACCCAAACGGCGTCCAGAACACGGGGCTGATCTCACCCGGCTTCATGGCGAACACCACGGCATCGAATTCCGGCACCATTTGGCCGCGAGGGAACCAGCCCAGGTCGCCGCCTGCGCCGGGGCAGTCCGAGGACTCGTCGGCAATCCTCTCAAACGGTTCTCCGGCCTTCAGTCGTTCCTCGGCGGAACGGATCGCGGCCAGCGCGTCTTGCTCCAAGTTCTTCTCGTCGATATTTTTTACGATGTGCGCGGCATGAACCGCCTCCGGAATCGTCATCGCGTCGCGATGATGGCGGTAGTAGTCCACCACGTCCTTGTTGCGAGGTGAAGAGATGCGTCCCGCGTGGCGGATCGCCAGACGCTCAACACGAAACTGAAGTTCGACGTCCGCGGCGCGGTCGCCGGCGTTTTCAATCACCGCCGGCGGGACAGGCTCGGGGTCGGCGAGGGCAGCCTGCCGCAGCAGGACCCTTTCAATGACGTTCTCCCGCGCCCATTCCCGGGCTCTCGCCTCGATGACGCCGGGATCTTCATTCGGCATTACGTCCAGCATGCGGAGGCGCAGGCTACGGTATTCCTCGCGGATAACATCGTCCGCGACCAGTTCGTTGTTCACTCTGAGTGGCAAACCGCGATTGTACTAAAAGCAGCGTGGTAGACTCATTCGAATGACTCGCCGTGATCTCCTCAAAGCCGGGATGGCCCTGGGTGCCGCTGGCTCCGCGATTGCGTTCGCCGACGACAAAGTGCGCCGCGTCGGCCTGATCGGCGCCGGTTGGTATGGGAAGAGCGACCTGCTCCGGCTGATTCAGGTCTCGCCCGTGGAGGTCGTGTCCCTGTGCGACGCCGACAGCAAGATGGTGGCGGAAGCGGCGGAAATCGTGTCCACGCGGCAGGCGTCCCGCAAGAAGCCGCGTACGTTTTCCGACTACCGGGAGATGCTCAAGCAGAAGGATCTGGATATCGTTCTCATCGACACGCCGGATCACTGGCACGCGCTTCCGATGATCGCCGCAGTGCAGTCGGGCGTCGACGTCTGGGTGCAGAAGCCGATCAGCGTGGATATCGTGGAAGGCCAGGCGATGGTTGCCGCCGCACGGAAATACGGGCGCGTGGTGCAGGCAGGCACGCAGCGCCGCAGCACTCCTCATCTTGTGGAAGCGCGCGACAGGTTTATCAAGACGGGAATGCTCGGCAAGATCGCACAAGTGGACATGTGCTGTTACTTCCACATGCGCGCCACGACGAATCCGCCCGATACGGCGCCCCCGCCGAATCTCGATTACGAAATGTGGACCGGGCCCGCCCCCATGCGTCCCTACTGCGCTCTTACGCATCCGCGAAGCTGGCGGGCCTTCATGGAATACGGCAACGGCATCATGGGCGACATGTGCATCCACATGTTCGATATGACGCGCTGGATGCTGGAACTCGGGTGGCCAAAGCGAATTTCCTCGGCCGGCGGCATTCTCGTGGACAAGGCGAGCAAGGCAAACATCGCCGACACACAGAGCGCCACGTTCGACTACGGCGATATCCAGTGCAACTGGAACCAGCGGAGCTGGGGAGCAGCGCCCGATCCGAATCCGAATTACGCCTGGTCTTCGACGTTCTATGGCGAAAAGGCCACGCTGAAGGTGAGTGTCTACAGCTACGATTTCATTCCCGAAAAAGGCACGCCCATTCACAAGGACGTGGCCTACGAATTCGAGCAGTATCCCGAGGATCGCACGGAAAAAGACCTCGAACGCCACGTCGCCCCCGCGATTCGCGCCCACATGCGCGATTTCTTGAACGCCATTGACAAGCGATCGCGTCCAGTGGCGGATATCGAGCAGGCGCACATTTCAACCGCGAGCTGCATCCTGGCCAATCTCTCGATGAAGCTCGGCCGGACGCTGACGTGGGATCCGAAGAATCACCGCGTCGTGGGTGACGAGGAGGCCAATCGTTTACTGGCCCGCACTTATCGCGCACCATGGGTGCATCCGGTTCCGGCGACGATTTAACCATACAGGACCGACGGCGGGGATGCGCTAAGATTCTTGAGATGCGCTACGCCCTCGCGTTGTTTATTTCCACCCTCGCTCTCGCCCAGCGGATTCCAGTCAAGGTCGTCGTGGTGGCGATGTTCGAGCGTGGCGCGGACACGGGCGATCAGCCCGGCGAGTACCAATATTGGGTGGAGCGCGACAAGCTCGACCGCGTAATTCCCTTCCCTCAGGGCTATCATGACCTGCGCATGAACAAGGAGGGAGTCCTGGGCGTGCTGACGGGCGTTGGCACCGCCAAAGCGGCGTCGACGATCATGGCGCTGGGGCTCGATCGGCGCTTCGATTTGACGAAGGCGTACTGGCTGGTGGCGGGGATCGCTGGCGTCGATCCCGCCGACGCAACGCTCGGGTCAACGGCGTGGGCCGAGTACATCGTCGACGGCGATATCGCGCATGAGATCGACGCGGGAAATCCCACCCGATTGGAAGACGGGCTTCGTGCCGCTGCGCAAGTCCGTTCCCTACGAGCAGCCGCGCGGCCCGGACAATGGCGAGTGCTACCACCTGAATCCGGCGATCGTCGATTGGGCGTTTCGACTCACCAAGGACGTGGAGCTGCCCGAAGATGAGAAAATGCGCGTCGAGCGCGAGCAGTTTGCTTCACCCAACGCCCGCCGCGCGCCGTTCGTGCTGAAAGGCGACACTCTCTCCAGCAGCACCTTCTGGCACGGCAAATTGCTAAGCGACTGGGCCAACGATTGGGTGAAATATCACACCGGGGGCAAGGGCAATTATGTAACCACCGGAATGGAGGACACGGGCACCATGCAGTCGCTCACGTTTTTGGCGAAGGCTGGGCGCGTCGACTTGACTCGCGTGCTCGTTCTGCGCACGGCGAGCGATTTCGATCAGCCGGTTCCTGGCCGCACGGCGGCGGAGAGCCTAGTACTGAATAAGGTCGGTTCGTATACCGGCTACGACGCCGCGATCGAAGCGGCCTGGCGCGTGGGGCACGTGGTGGTTGAGAAGATCGTCAAGCAATGGCCGAAGTTTCGCGATCGAAAATGGTAACGCAAAGCGCGGAAATTTTCCCTGGCGAAGGGGACTGACACCTGTGTCCCCGACCCACAATCGCCGCACTTTGAACAAATCGTGTTCAGTGGACACAGCGGTCTGTCCCCTTCGCTCCCGGAATGCCAGTCAAAAAGGAGGGTTTTCACACAGACTCGTGGGGGTGGGGCTACGCGAATGCTACTTCTTTCCGGCAAGCGAATTTACGGCTTCCCAGTTGAACTGGACGAACTTATAGAGCGCCTCTTCGAGTAAACGCTCCTGATCGCTATGCGCTCCGAAGCCCTTGGGCGCGTCCTCTTCGTCCACCATCGGACCGATGCCGTAGCACTGCACTCCCTTGGCGCGCAGCATCGCCATGTCGGTGGCGCCCGTGCTCATCTGCGGAATCGTAATGACGTTGTACACCTTCTTGTTCGCCGCCTCGATCATGTGAAACGCCTCGGAATCGATGCGCGACGGCGGAGCGGGCGGGCGGCGGTTGCGGTCGTCCGACACGACCTCCACCTGCGAATCGTTGATCAGCTTGCGCATCATGTCTAAAAACGCCGGCATATTTTCGTCGGGCAGCGCGCGGACATCGAGCGTCGCCTCGGCCTGAGATGGAATCACGTTTACCTGATAACCCGCGCTGATCATATTGGGAGAAACGGACGTGTGCAGCATCGAATAATGGCCAGGCTCATGCTCCGCCAGATACTCGCGGATCGCCGGTGCCTTCGCCGGATCGAACAGACCGTTGTAGCGCGCCGCTTCCTCCGGCGTGCTAACAGTGCCAATTTTTTCGAAATAGTAGCGCGTGGTGTCGTTGAAGCGCATGGGCGGGTCCCACATGGCGATCTTTTCTACCGCTCGCGAAAGATGCACCACCGCATTGGTCCGCAGCGGACGCGAGCCGTGCCCGGCCGGCCCGTGCGCGATCAATCGCACGCCCTGGGGCAGCTTCTCCGCCGTCTGGATCAGCGCATAACGAACTTCTCCGTTCTTGCGATTGATCAGGCCGCCCTCGGCCAGGCAGATTTCAGCCTCAATCTCGCTCCAATGCTCTTCGACTAAATAGCGGATCCCGAACTGTGTCGCGGCTTCCTCGCCTGCCTCGGCGACGAAGATCACGTCGCGATCCAGAGGAACCTTGGCGCGCTTCAGCAGCACCATGGTCATCATGCTGGCGGTGAGATTGTCCTTGTCATCCAGCGTTCCTCGGCCGTAGATGTAGCCGTCTTTCAAGGTTGCGCTGAACGGCGGAAAGATCCATTTCGACGGATCGACCTTCACCGTGTCCAGATGCCCCATGATCAACAGAGGCTTTTTCGATCCGTTGCCTTTGAGCCGAGCGATGATGTTGCCGCGCGCCGGGTCCTTGGCGACAATCACCGCCGGGATGCCCTCGGCGTCCAGCACTTTCTTCACATACTCGGCGACCTTGGTTTCATTGCCCGGAGGATCGGTGGAATCGATCTGCACTAAGGCCCGGTAATGGCGCAAAGTCTCTTCGTTGATGGCTCTCCAGTCGAGCGACTGCGCCGCGGCCAGGCCGCAGAACAGCAAGGGAAGAAATCGGAACATAGGAGACAGTGTAAGCGGTTTCGCGTCTTGCCGGCATGCTAGTGGCTTGTCTCCCCTCCATTACTGTCGGAGTTCCGTGTCGGCTGAAGAGGGTAGTTCCTCACCTGACGGCCCCGGGATCAAGCCAGCCGACCCAGCCGCCGGCGATGTTGCAGTGGGAGCTTTTTATGATATTTTCCTTGCCCGTTTCGAGATCGATGACCGCCAAGCTTTCAAAGTATAGGTACGCCATACACGAGAGCTGAGACTTGGACACGAGGAGCTTCCTGGAATCGGGGGACCACCCGATGAGACCGCTTGCGCGGCCGATTTTGCGGAGTCGGGATGTCTTAACATCAACCAGGACCACGCTGCCGTCGCGGAAGGCGGCGACCAAGCGCCCTGGCCCTTCCAGGTGACGTCGTCCCGCTTGAGGTCTCTCAGGCCGCGGACAATTTGAGGCTTGCCAGACTTCAGGTCGACCAGAGCTAAGTCCCCTCCTGAGTGACTTAGGACGAGGGTCCCGTCCGGGGACACTTCGCCCCCGCCGCCCCCGCAGTCCGGGAAGGTTCCCGCTAGCAACCTAAGCGGGATTTCCGAGTCCGGGGCGACCACGTATGTGCCGCACTCGACTCTCCCCTCTACGTTCAGGATGCCGGATACAAAAATGCGATTCTCCGAAGTTGTGAAGTGCCAGACGGCACTGAATCCTGATGTTCCGCGAACTATGCTCTGGCGGTGCTGCATGAGATCATTCCTCCACACCCCCCTGCCCAGAACATAGATCGTTTTTCCGTCGGAGCTAGACACAGCCCGCCCGATATTCGATAGCCCTGGAGGTGCCGGAACGGTGACCTCCTTGCCTACGAGGGGAAACAGTGTGAGTGCGATACCAGTATCCGCCGGATGGACATAGGCGACTACGAAAGGGCCCGAACCGGCGGCGAGCACCAGCCTGGCCGTCAACGTCGCCACCCATAGACAGAGCGATAGTCGCACTCAGTAATGTCAACCTCTCTGAGGCTAGATTAACCCTTCGGGAACTGGGCCGTGGCCCCAGCCATACCTCAGAGGACCCTTTCGAGACGCGGTGAGCATCGTCTTTTTTCAACTTCCGACAATGTTGACTCGGCCAAGGACCGACCATTCGCTCCGTCCCACAAAAATCGCGAACTCAATTTCGCAACATTTCAATTACATCGCGCTCTCACTCGAACCCAGCCGCGCAACCACCTTACCTTGCAATCAAGGAGTTCATGCGCTCCTCCAACGGAGAGCTGAATCGACCACGAGGGGCTGCCTAGGGAACGGCTCTCAGGGTCTGCGCGCGTTGGACGTCACGTCGGACGATACCGGCCCCTCGCCGTTGCGGGCTAACTAAACGGACTTCGAGCGGGATCGAAGCAAAACTCCAGCTATAGGGCCGGCCCGATAAATTCGTTCTTTGAAATCAGAATCCACGCACTCACGCAGCTACAGCATCAACTGTCCGCCGTTGACCTCGATGGTCTCCCCCGCGATATACGCCGCCGCATTCGACGCGAGGAACGCAATCACCGTGGCGCATTCGTGCGACGTCCCGGTGCGTCCCATGGGGATGCTGGCGACGAAGTTGCGGATCATTTCCGGCGTGGAAAACACTTCGTGGAACGGCGTATCGATCACGCCCGGCGATACTGCATTGACGCGCACGCCATGGGGCGCGAGTTCCTTCGCCAGCGACTTGGTGAACGTGATCAAAGCGCCCTTGGCCGTCGCGTATGCGCCCGCCCCCGGTCCTCCGCCGTTTCGTCCGGCGATGGAGACGATGTTGATGATGGCTCCGGCCTTGCGCTCGATCATTGACGCAGCGACCGCTTGGGAACAGAGCACGGCGCTTGTCAGGTTCAGCGCCATGATGTCGTTCCAGCGCTCCTCGGTGACTTCGAGGATGCGCTGGCGCTCCACTAGCGAACCTGCGTTATTCACCAGAATATCGATGGGGCCGAGTTCTGCCACTGTCGCGCCGACCAGCGACCGGATCTCAGACGACTTGCGCACGTCCGCGCGAATCGAGATGGCCCTGCCGCCCGCCTTCTCAATCTCCGCGCGCACTTTCTCCGCGCCCGCCTGATTGGCGTGATACCCGATGGCGACCTTCGCGCCCAAGTCCGCAAATACCAGCGCCGTGGCCGCGCCAATACCCGAGGAAGCGCCTGTGATGAGGGCCACTTTGCCCGTCAGATCCATGTAGTTTTTCATGTTTTTCAATTTTCACACGCGCAGGAACAGCTTGCGCCGGTACATCCAGTAGAGCATCCACCAGTAGGCGATCAGCACGAACACGCCGCGCAGGAAAACCTCGATCTTCGTGCCAACCATGGCCGTGAAAAACCGGCCAACGTGAATATCGAAGGAACTGGCCAGGAACGACTCGAACAGATGCGCCATCAGGTACGCGGCGATGGAGTTCATCCCAATCACGAGCAGAGGAAACGCCCATTTTCTGTATCCGCGCACATCCAAGATCCAACTGAACGCGGCCAGAAACCAGAAGCAGAGACCTCCGCTGAAGAGCATCCAGGCAGGCGTCCAGATGCGCTTCACAATCGGGCAAATCCCGCCAAAATGCAGCAGCAGTCCCGCCGCGACGCACGCCGCACCCGCGATCAGGAGTTTCTTCATCGGCACGCGCGGCGCGTCGGCCTTCAGCCATTGGCCCGCGATCAGGCCGAGAATCATCGTCCCGAGCGTGGGGATGAAGCTCAGCGTCAGGTATCCGCCGCCATTAGACACAAAGGGCTTCACGCGAGGGAACAGATTGAGGAACCACTGGTCAAACGCGTTGCCGAAATTGGCGTTCTTGTTCCAATGGGCTAGAAATCCGGTGTAGTTGTGCGGAAAATCGATCGGCGTCTGCACGGGATACAGGGCCCACGCCAACCAGTAGCCGAACAAAATGACACCCAACGCAATCCACTGCCAGCGCGGAGGCTTGAATCCCAACAGGAATAGGAACGGATAGCCGAGGCCGATCTGTGTCAGGGTGTCCTCAAACGTGAAATACGTCTGCGTGGAGTGCATCGAGCGCAGGAAGATGCCTAACGCGATCAGTACCAGCGACCTCCACAGCGCATGCCCAAACATTTTCGGGAACGTGCCGCCCATCGCCAGTCGGCTGGCGATGGAATACGGCAGCGCCACGCCGACCAGGAACGAGAATCCAGGTTGAATCGTGTCGTGCAGCGAACAGCCGGCCCAATCGACATGCGTCTGGTTCCAGGAGAGAGCGTTCAGCCACCAGTGCCCAGGAAATGCCCTCGCCAGACGCGAGAGTTCCAGCACCTCCGCCATCATCAGGAGCATGACGAAGCCCCGATACGTATCCACGGCCTGATTGCGAGGCTGCATCGTTAGCCTGCGCGGTGCGCGTACGCTCTGTAGTGAACCGTGACGCTTTCGCGCGCCCCCAGCCAACGGTACGTCGGCACGCCGAACAACGATCCGCGCTCGACGATCGCGCGGCGGCTTTCGGCGAAGGGCGATACGCCGAACTCCACGCCTCGCGTGACCGTCTTGCCGTTCCATGGCGCAAACGTGCGGCTGTGATTCTCCTCCCACAAGCAGATCCACGGAAAATCGGCGCGCTTCCATTGATAGCCGAACAGCACGCGGCTCGGCGGATGAAACGCTTCAAAGGAGCCGTGCTCCCCTGATGTGTCGACCAGGTGAGCCGACATTCCAGCCGACCGCGCCGCGGTCGATTGGATGCTCATGTCAATTGAGAAACCAGCCTTGCCCGGCGCGTGAGGCCAGGTGAACGTCGCGCCAGGCTTGTAAGGTTGCGCTTCACTTAAGTCGATCGGATACACCATAGACTGCGCCGCGCTCAGCTTCAGCGTGGTCACGCCCGCCTCCAGAAACGGGGGCCCCAAGGTCACGTGCTGCGTCCAGGCCAGCGGACGGTCCAGCGCCGTCAGATTCGTCACCGTTTCGCGAATCTTCACAGTCCCGCGTGGCGCCAGCTCCAGCTCGCGCGTAAAATCGAGCTGCGCGAGCCCCAGATGCGCCCGCGCGATCATTCGCGTGCCATGCGTTTCGATCTCATAGGGCACAACCGAAGCTTCCCCATGAACGGTGATGCCAGCGGCGTACTCTGCTTCCGACGGAGTCCCAAAAATATCGAGGCAGAGGTTGTGACCTAGAATCCCCGCGAGCAGCTTGCTTTCGGCGTTATCGCCATACTCAGGGTGCTTCGCGGCACTGTATTTGGACGGCTCCATGGAGGGCCAGGGAGGCGTCCACAACGGATTCACTCCGGACTGTTTTTCGACGATTTCCGCGATGTGGCCGCCTTCCACGGAGACGGCGACGAGCAGTTCGTCGTTCTCAATCCGCGCGAACTTGCGATTGGAGGTTGTCATGGGCGCTTCGAGTCCAGATCCAATATGCCCCAATCCCGGCCACCAGTGTCAACAGGCCGAATCCCGCGAACTTCCAACCCGAAGTGAGAAACAGGAACACCCAGCCTACAAACGCGATCAAGGCCGGCAGAGGATAGAGCCACATGCGGAATGGACGCGGCACCTCCGGACGGCTGCGGCGCAGATGAAACAGCGCGAAAATCTGGCCGATGAACTGAATCAGGATTCTTGACGTGACCAGCGCCGTAATCACATCGTCCAGCGTCCACAGAGAAGCAAGGATCGACAGCCCGCCCATCACCAGCAGCGAAACGTGCGGAAATTCGCCCTTCGGATGCAGGCGCGCGAACGTTTTGAAAAAATCGCCATTCAGCGCCGCAGCGTAGGGGATGCGGCTATAGCCGAACAGCAGCGCGAACACGCTGGCCAGCGCGGTCCACAACACCAGCACCGTGACCACGGAGGCGGCGTGCGCGCCGTAGAGCCTCGCCATGAAGTCCGAGGCGATGAACTTGGAATTGACCGCCTCGCGCCACGGGATTACGGCGATCAACCCGAGATTCGTCAGCGCGTAAATCCCCGCCACGGCCAGCACGGAGAAGACGATCGATCGCGGGATCACGCGTCCCGGATTGCGCACCTCGCCTCCGACGTAGCAGATGTCGTAGTACCCCATGAAATCGTAAATCGCGATGAGCGACGCGGAACCGAGACCCGCGACGAAGCCGAGCGAAAACCGAAATGCGTGCGGCGGAAAATCGAACACCACCGCGCGATTGAAGTGGCCGAGGCCGGCGAGGATCACCCACAGAACCGTGATCAGCATGCCGATCCACAACATCACCGTGAGCTTGCCGACGCTGGTGACCTTGCGATAAAGCAGCACGATGACGAGCAGGCCTACGGCCATGCCGACGCCTCGCGTGGCCGCGGGGCTCATGCCGGGACGGAAATAGCCGACGTATTGCGCGAAGCCGATATAGCCGGAGGCAATTTCCAGAGGACCGCTAAAGATAAACTGCCAGATAAACAGAAACGGCAGCAGCCGGCCGAGCTTCGTGTCGCGAAACGCCCGGCGGAGGTAGACGTACGTGCCCCCATCGGAGGGCATGGAGGCGGCCAGTTCGCTCCAGACCAGGCCGTCGCACAGTGAGATTACCGCTCCCACAACCCAGCCCAGCATGCACTGGGGACCGCCCATCGAAGCGATGATGAGCGGAATCGTGATAAAGGGCCCGACGCCCACCATGTTGCTCATGTTGAGCGCGGTGGCTTCGACCAGGCCGAGGCCTCTTATGAGGCCGTGTTCAGGCTGGCGTTCGTTTAAGATTACTGCGCCGCACCTGGGCGCGTGGGACGCTCGATCTTAGGCGGATCGGGACGGTCCACCGGAACCTTGTAATTGAAGAATCCGATCATCATTTCCTGGAACGTCTGATCGCCCCAATGAACTTCCTTGGTGGGGTCGGGATTGTACTTGTTATTCGCCGAGTTGTCGTACCAGGCCGTAGTGTCGATCCGGGTCCCGGCGGGAACCGTGCGCGGTTCGGCCAGCACGTAAGCGAGCTGCCAGTTGAAATCGTAATGAGGCACGTCCAGCAGCACTTCGTGGCGGCCGTCCGGATAGGTGATTTCGTATTTGAATGCCTTGCCGCGGAGGTGCATGTGCGGCGTCATATCGAGCAAAATTGTGTCTTCGCGGAACGTGTACGACGCGGTCGTCATGTAGTTCGGCTCACCCGGAGGAATGTCCAGGCGGAACTGCACGGTGGAGCCGGAGACTGCGCGGTACTTCGGCTTATCCTTGCGAATCTTCAGGCCGACCATCGATTGGTCGACCGCTTCCTTGCCGTTGGTCGTGTAGTGAACCTGCAGTAGTAACGTGGAACCGGCCTTGACTAAGAACGCAGTGTCCTGATCCCAGGTGAGACTCGGCACGCCCGGCGCGTAGCCGATCACCATGTCGCTGAACTGCTCGCCGCCGCGAGGATTGCGCTTCTTGCCTTCCTGCGCGAACACCAGAATGTGATGCACCTGCGCGCGCTGCGTGGGGCGAACCTCGGCAGCTTGCACCCAGGTGTCCTCCGTGAAGCCGGGGTCGATGGTGAAGTATTGATACTGCACTACGCCTTCGGCGGGGATCTTAAATTCGCGCGGCAGCTTCAGGATCAGATCCGGTTTGCCGATCACCCAGCCTTGCTCGAACTCGGGCTCCTTCGGAAGGTCGGACGCCTTACCCTCAGGTGCGCCCGCTTCCACCCACTGCGTAATGGTGGAGATTTCCTGCGCCGACAGGTGACGGTCGTTCGAGAAATGATTAATCTCCGTGTTGGCGTACCAGGGCGGCATCGTATGCTTCGCCACCGCTTCCTTTATCGACTTCGCCCATGGACGCGCCTCCTGGTAGGTGCGCAGAGGCATGGGCCCGGCCTCACCTGGCCGATGGCATTCGAGGCAGCGGTTGTAAAGGATCGGCGCGACATCCTTCGAAAAGGTCGGCGCGTTGGCCGCAAACGCGGCTGCAGACAGGGCAACGAAACTAGCGGCGATCGAGGTCACTTTCATACAATTATTAACTTAACACGGTTATTGCTTGGTTTTAAGAGGGTCTTTGGAGCTTTCGAAGAACTCCTTCTGCAGCCGGGGGCTCACCTGGTCCGCCTTGACGGCACGGATGGCGCTCGCGACGCTCGCCGCCCAGGCTTTCATGTCGAACTCACCCAACTCCTTCGTGGCAGGGGCGCCGTCACCCGCGTAATGATCGGGAAACTTCGCGTACCACCAGATTCCTGTGTAAACGCTCGGCGGCAAATCCAGACGGTTACGGTCCGCGCCCGACTCTTCGCCGGACCGCTCCTGATGCACTAGGTCAGGGCGTGAAATCATGACGTGCGCTGTCTCCGATTCGCCGGCGTGCGCATCGGTTTTTGTGTGAAGCGGCGGCCGCCCTGGCGGATAGTCGGGACGCGAGAAAACATAGACCACGTAATCGTGCGGCGAGGCCATCTGCGCCTGCGCGAAATACGGCAGCAGGTGATTATTGCCGCCATGTCCATTCACGATCACGATCTTCTTGCAACCGTTTCGGCCCATCTCATCGGTGGTCTCCTGCAACAATTCCAACTGCATCCGAGCGCTGTAGGCCATGGTACCCGGCTCATGTTTGGCCTCAAAAATCTGGCCGAAATAGTATTCGGGGAAAACGACCGCGTATTCCTGCTCCACGGCGTGCGTCACCACATAGCGGACGTTAATCAGATCCGTGCCCAAGGGCAACTGCGGCCCGTGCTTTTCGATGATCCCGAATGGCAGCACACAGGTCTGCTGGGATTTCACGATCGCTTTTTGAAAATCCTCTGCCGTGAGTTCTTCCCACTTTGCGGACAAACTTTGCCCGAAAGCCGACGCCGCAAGGCAGAAGACCATAGCAAGTCTCATCACGCCCTCCTCTCTTGACGAATTCATAGATCAGGAAAACAGACACTCGCGCGTTTTCCGATGACGCATCATGGCGTTCATCTTATCGCATAGGGTCCGATACTCTCCACGGCTTCGCGTGTGCACCGAATCCCGCAGGGCCAGTTGCGGCAACACGCGGGCTGTCACCGGTTTTCCTCAACCAGCGAGCTTACCGCCGCTGATAGGAGGCCAGCCCGCTCATCCTATCTGTTGACACGAGAACGGATTGTTTTTCAAGAGTGTCCCCCGGTAAGCAGGGAAGTCCCCGCGCTGACGCGCGGGGTTATAACCCCTGGCGTCAGCCAGGGGAACCTACTTGACGAATTTATAGATGGTCGTGCTCTTATAATGCTGGCCGGGTTTCAGCACGGTGGACGGGAAATTTGGCTTGTTCGGCGAATCGGGGAAGTGCTGCGTTTCCAGGCACAGAGCGGCGCGGCGCACATAAACCTGTCCGCCCTTTCCCTTGATGGTGCCGTCGAGGAAATTGCCAGTGTAGAACTGCACGCCCGGCTGCGTCGTCCAGACTTCCATAATGCGCCCAGATGCCGGCTCCTCAACGCGCGCGGCCAGGCTCAACTCCGAATCCTTCTTGTTCAGTACCCAGTTATGGTCGTACCCGCGGCCGAGCTTCAGTTGTTCGTCGTTTTTGTCAATGCGAGCTCCGATGGCCGTCGACTTCCGAAAATCGAAGGGGGTTCCCGCCACCATCTGCAAAACGCCCGTGGGGATCAGACCGCTATCCACCGGCGTAAAGCGATCGGCATTGAGCGTCAGCTGGTGGCCTAGAATATCGCCGCTGCCTTTCAGGTTGAAATACGAGTGGTTCGTCAGATTGACGACAGTGTCCTTGTCCGTCGTCGCTTCGTAGTCGATCTTCAGCTCGTTGGCGTCAGTCAGGTGATAAATCACGGTCGCCTTCAAGTTGCCGGGATAGCCTTCCTCGCCGTCCTTACTTAAATAGGTCAGCTCCAGGCCTCCGCCGGGAAGTTCCCGCGCCGTCCAGACGACTTTATCGAAACCGCGCAAGCCCCCGTGCAGCGAATTCTCGCCGTCGTTTTTCGGGACCTTATAAAGGGCGCCATCAAGGGTGAACTGGGCGTGGCCGATGCGGTTTGCGTAGCGGCCGACGAGCGCCCCGAAGAACGGGTTTTCGCTCAAGTACCCGTCGAGCGAATCGAATCCGAGCACCACGTCGCCCATCGCGCCGGCCTTATCGGGTGTCTTCAGCGAGACGAGGCGGCCTCCGTAACTGGTGATGCGCGCTTCGAGTCCGTTCTTATTGGTCAACGTGAAAATCTTCACGGCCGCGCCCTCCCTCGTCTTTCCAAAATCCGCCGAGGTCAGCTTGGTCGCGGCGTGCGCGCCCGCGGCGCTGACGATCAGGGCCAACGCAGCCCATTTTTTATCCATAGAAAGTATTATCTTCTAAGGGATATGAAACTGCTCACCCGCCGGGGATTCACTACGCTGGCCGCGTCCGCCTGCGCGGTCGCGCAACAGGCGCCCAATCCGAACACTTCCGAACAACGCCGCGGCACGATTGCTGAGACCGCTCCGTTCGACGGGACCCTCTCGTTCACCCGATCAGCGGTCGCGCCCAACGTGCAGCCGTTTCCGATGACCGTTGTGCGGATCCACGCGTCTCCCTTTAAGGACGCGGCGGACGCGAATCGCGCCTACATGGACCGGCTGGGCGAGGACCGGCTTGTGCACAATTTCCGTCTTAACGCAGGACTTCCGTCGTCGGCCGCGCCTCTGGGCGGGTGGGAGCAGTACGGCTCGGGACGCCCGAGTGAACTGCGCGGCCATTTCACGGGCCATTATCTATCGGCCTGCGCGCTGGGTTACGCGTCCACAGGGGACGTGGCGCTCAAGGCCAAGGGAGACCAGATGGTCGCGGACCTCGCCGCGTGCCAGGCGAAGCTCTCCGGCGGATACCTGAGCGCGTTTCCCACTGAGTGGTTCGACAGGCTCGACGCGCGGAAGCCCGTCTGGGCGCCTTTCTACACCTACCACAAGATCATGGCGGGCATGCTCGACATGCATACTCTCGCCGGAAACAAGCAGGCACTGGAAGTCGTGCAAAGCATGGCGAGTTGGACCGACGCCTACACCGGATCCAAGTCCGAAGCACATATGCAGGACATTTTGAAGACCGAATACGGAGGCATGAACGAGGTTCTCTACAACCTGGCCGCCGTGACGGGCGACGACCGCTGGGCGCGCGTCGGCGATCGGTTCACAAAGAAGATCTTCTTCAACCCTCTGGCCCTGCGACGTGACGAGCTGCGCGGGCTGCACGTGAATACGCACATCCCACAGGTGATCGGCGCGGCGCGCCGCTATGAAATGTCCGGCGACATGCGGTTCCACGACGTGGCGGATTATTTCTGGCATGAGGTGGTCGAGGCCCGGACCTACGTTACGGGAGGCACCAGCAATGGCGAAGGATGGCTCGCGCCGCCGCGCCAGCTCGCCGCCGAGCTGAAGCGCGATATTTCCACCGCAGAGTGCTGTTGCGCGTACAACATGATGAAGCTGACGCGGCAGCTTTACTCCTGGACCGGCGATCCGCGCTATTTCGACTACTACGAGCGGGCGTTGTTCAACCATCGGCTGGGAACGATTCGCACCGACACGGGCGCCACTCAGTATTACCTCTCGCTCACGCCGGGCGCGTGGAAGACGTTCAACTCCGAGGACCAGTCCTTCTGGTGCTGCACCGGCACGGGCTTGGAGGAATATTCCAAGTTGAGCGACAGCATTTATTGGCGCGACGATCGCGGCGTATACGTGAACCTGTACCTCGCCTCGGAATTGAACTGGGCCGAAAAGGGATTCCGCCTGAAACAGGACACAACGTTCCCCGACTCCGCAAACACCGCGCTGCACATCACAGTGGACAAGCCCCTGCAGCTCGCGCTGCGCCTGCGCATTCCCGAGTGGCTGAGCGGCGGCTCGGTGAAGATCAACGGCAAGCGCACCGACGCGATGGCGAGTCCGGGCAGCTACCTGACAATCGACCGCCTCTGGAAGACCGGGGATCGCGTGGAAATGGAGCTGCCGATGCAGATTCGGATCGAGGCGATGCCGGACGATCCGAACATGCGAGCCGTCCTCTACGGTCCCATCGTCCTGGCGGGCGACCTGGGAACGAAGGGCCTTCGCCCCAATTTGATCACCGGGGTGAGCGTGCCTCAAATACGGATGGCGGGAGCGGTGAGCGTGCCGAAATTCGCGGCAAACATCACAACCGGCAGCAAGCCACTCGAGTTTCAAATGGGTGAAGCCGCGCTGATGCCTCTGAATCGGATCTTCGACCGCCGCTACAACGTCTACTGGCAGACCGCCTGATTACTTCCAGTGGCCTTCGTGAAAAGCGTACTGGCTGCCTTTGCGATTCCAGTAAGGCTTGTGATATTGAGCCTTCGGACGCGGCGGCTTTTCCCAATGGCCCGCGTGCCACACGTGCCGCCCTCCTTCGTAGCCCCAATAGCCGTCGATCCACACGTCGGCGGGCTCCGGCGGAAGGCCTCGCTTCTCTTCGATGGCTGGGGGCGGAGGCACCGGCGCGTAGTACGCGATCTTCGCCCAGGTGACCAGCGACCCGGCAACGAAGAAGAGCGGCAACAGTTTCTTCATAACTTGATTTTACTGAACATCCTTATGGCACGACCTCACTGCACAACCGCCAAGGAGATCTTCCGCATGACTTATTCCGGCCCCGGCCGCCCCGCCGCCGGTGCATGTAGCTCATATCCCTTCGGAGGCTCTCCGCCCGCCAGATACCGCACGAAATAATCCCACCGCCGGCGGACCATGTACGCCTCATTCCCGAAGCCGTGGTTGCGATTCGGCAGCAGCAGCAGATCGAAATCCTTGTTCGCTTTAATCAGCTCGTTCACCACCAGCAGCGTGTTGTAAGGAGGTACGTTGTTATCCATGGTGCCGTGCGCCAGCAGCAGCTTGCCCTTCAAATTCTTCGCGAAGTTCTGATTGGCCTGGCTGTCGTAGCTGTCGCCGCCGCTCGATTTTTTCTCCAGCAGCCCCTGCCATTTCTCGCCCCAATCGTCCTCGTATTCGCGATTGTCGTGATTCCCTGCTTCCGAAATACCGACCTTGAAGAAATCAGGGAAACGGAACATCGCTCCCGCCGCCGCGTAGCCTCCGCCGGAGTGCCCGTAGATACCGGCACGATCGATATCGATCCACGAATAGCGGCGCGCCAGTTCCTTCATTCCCGCGACCTGGTCCGGCAACGTGTTGTCTCCCATGTCGCCGTAATAGGCCTCATGAAACTTCTTGGAGCGCCACGGCGTGCCCATGCCGTCGATCTCCACCACGATGAACCCCAGCTCGGCCAGAGCCTGCGTATCGCCTCGCGCCGCCGAAAAGCCGCGGCTGCCGACGCTGCCTGTCTGCGGACCCGGATAAATATGATTGACGATCGGATACTTTTTCGAGGGGTCGAAATTGGTCGGCTTGAACATCAGGCCGTAGAGATCGGTCTGCCCGTCGCGAGCCTTCACGGTGAATGGAACCGGAGGCTTCCAGCCTGTCGCGAGCAGTTTCGAGATGTCGGCGTGCTCCAGGGACGCGATCATGCGCCCCGTATTGTCGCGCAGCACCGTAGCCTGGGGCGTGTCCGGGGTTGAGAACGTATCGACGAAGTATTTGCCGTCGGGCGACAACGTCACGTCATGGTTCGCGTTTTCCGGCGTTAACAGGCGCGCATCTTTTCCGTCGAACCCGATGCGATACAAATGGCTGAAATAGGGATCGCGGCCTCTCTCACGCCCCACGCCAAGAAAGAAGATCGTGCGTGACTTCTCATCCACGCTCAGCACCTGCGTCACGTTGCCTTCGCCGGAGACGATTTGGTTCTTCACCCGGCCCGTGGCGGCGTCATATAAGTAAAGATGCCCCCAGTTGTCGCGCTCGGAGAACCAGATAATTTCGTTTGAGGCGGGCAGATAACGCCAGTTGACCCGCCCGTTGCCCGATTCGAAGAACGTCTCGACGGTTTCCTGAAATACGTCGCGCACTTCTCCCGTCGCTGCGTCTGCGATGCGCATCTTCTCCTCACGATGCCCGCGCGATGTGGACACAAACGCCAGATGCGTCGAATCGGAGCTCCATTCGACGTCGGACCATTCGCCGCCGCGGCAGGCGATGTGGTCGCAGAGCGTCGAGCGGTGCTGGTCGGGCGGCATTTTCAGCCTGGTGATCTTCGGCCCGTCGATGTCGACGATCACGCGCTCAATCACCGGCACATGCTCATCGCCTGGCAGAGGATATTTCCACGCCCTCAACTCCGGATGGCCCACCTTGGTGCTCACCAGATACATCTCGCCCACCTGACGCTGGTCTTGTTGAAATGTCGCGATCTTTTTCGAATCCGGCGACCAGAGGACGATTGCGCGGTCGCTATTGGTCCAGCCCGCATTGTCGGTAGCGTAGCCGTAGTCCTTCACGCCGTCGAAAGTGAGCTGCGTCTCCTTATTCGTCCCCGCATCGCGCATCCAAAGGTTGTAATCCTTGATGAAAGCGGTGTGCTTCTTGTCGGGCGATTGCGCATCGTTGCGCACGGGGGCTCCGCCTCCCCCGCCTCGGCCGCCACGGCCTCGTCCGCCCCCGCCCGGCGCCACGCCTTGTGAGACGCACTCGTTACCCGCCAGATCGCATTTCCATCGCTTCGCTGCCACGGCGAAGAGGATCGAGTCACCCGAGAGCTCAAGCTCCTGGAACGGCAGCCCGTGCGGCGCGATCACCGTTTCGGAAGCCTTGGACAAGGTCACCGCCAATTTGGCGTGATCGAATAGCGGCAGGCGCGTGCCGTGCTCCGGATCGACAACGATGAACTCAGCCCCATCGGCCACTGTGTTGCGATACCAAAAGCGCCCGTCGGGGAGCCAGTTCGGCCTCACCACACTCTGCGTCACCAGGGACGTGGTGTTATAGGTCATGAACTTTTCGGCCTGGGCGTAATCGGCGGCGGTATAAACGCGCTGGGCATGGCAAAGCATGCCGCCCGCCAGCGCGGCGAATAAAAGGTAATTGTGCATGGCGAATCCTCTACTTTAGCGTGGTTGCCTGCGAGTTTCCGTACAAGACGCCGTTGAATAGCAGCTTAAATGTGGCGTGCGGCTCGCCTCGGAAGGTTACCTCCGGCCCCATGATGAGTACCTTTCCTTCGCCCACCTTCGCCTCCGCCACCGCTGTCGAGCCGTCGAGCAAATCCTGCCCCCACGCCCATCCGCTGTCGAGGGTCTGCTTGCCGGCGAAGGACGCCACCGGCTTCACTCCCGCGCCCACATCGAATACCGGGCTGTTATCAAAAAACACTTCCACCGTTTTCGGCATGCCATACGCAAGCGGATTCGTGTTGTCGATGGTGGCGCGCATCAGCGAGCCGGGGATATAGAACTTGTCGCGCGGTAGAGGCTGTTTGTTCGCGTCAACCAGGTGATTCGCCACCGGCAGGCCTAGCAAATCCGCCATGGTGGTGGAACTGCCAACGGTCACGATCGCGCCTCCGGATTCGACGAATTTCCTGATCTCAGGAATGGTCTTTTCCTCCGTGATTCTCCCAATCGCCGCCCGGTATTCTTCGGGAACCGTGGAAGGATCGATCGCGCCGCCTCGGCCTCCTCCACCGGCGCCCCGGCCGATGTTGCCGCGCCGCATCGCGCCATCGGCGAAGACCAGAACGTCGAATTTACTCTTCAGATTACCCGCATCCAGAGTGGCTGGATAGACGATCTCGAAGGGAAATTCGAACTGCTCGAACAGCCATCGCATCCAGCCCGAGGGCATCATCCCTCCATACTGATCGTAGAGGCCAATGCGCACCGGTTGAATCCGGATTGCCTCTCCGGATGGCGACTTAGCCACGGCGTGAATCGTAATCCCCAGCTCGCGTGCGCCCTTCTCTAGAACCGGCTCGAGCACCGGCCGCGCAGCCGCCGGCGCTGGAACCCAAATCGTCCCCGTGCCCAGGTCCTGGCCGTCGACGCTCAGCGAGGACTTGAGCCAGTAGACCTCAGCCTTGCTCTTCAACAGCCGGTTGATCAGCGTGAAGGAATTGTTCACGCGGTGGCTGATCAGGTACCCCGCAGGGTTCGCCGCGCCGACAATCGATCCAGGATCGGGCGCCTGCATCGCAAACTTCAGTTTCGTAAAAGGCCCGTTGAAGTCGTCGAAGACGCGATCGTATTCAACGCCCATTTGCATCGCCAGCGTCCATCCGGCGATGTCGTAGGGGGGCACCGGAGGGCCGCCCGGATACGCGGCGTCACGAGGATGGTCCTGCGGCTCGAACATCTCCCGCACCATCGGCCGGAACGCCTGCGCTGCCTTGACGACGTACGATCCGGCGGGATATTTCTTGCCCGCGACCTCAAATGGCGCCGATGCCTTCATCACCGTAAGTCCGTTTTTCAGCAGCGAGTTGACGAACTTGGTCGCGGTGGGAAAATCTGGCTGATCGGAGGGAACGACGTAGCCGCGCGCATCGCGGAATTGCGGGTCATGCAGGACTTTTTCGTAAAGTTCCGCGGGTACCGGAGCCTCGCCTCGTCCGCCGCCCGGAGCATCGCCCCCGCCTGCTGCAGCGCCGCCGCGACCACCGCGGCCCGTTGTTGCTGGCATCTTCGCCGCCGCTTCGCGCAGTGCGTCGATGCGCTTCGGCGTGATCGTCCAGTTGTCGCGGCTGCCTCGCTCGATCGAGTTCTTGCCCATGCGATAGAAGTTGTAAAGCAGCGTTTCGCGATTCTTCGACGCGTAGTCGAGAATCGCGCGGTTGTTCTCCATCTCATAATCGATCGACTCGCGGTAATGCCATTCGCGCGGCGCGATGGGGAGAGGCAGATCGCTGATATACAACTGCTTTTCCGGCACCAGAGGAATGGTCATCGGGGTTGGCCCGCCGATAATCTCCGTTAGAATCGAGATGGTGTTGTGATACGTGCATGTGTTGCGTATGCCTCCGTCCCACCAGCCGTCGTAATTCGCCTGCGTCCGCATTCCTGATCCACCTTTGCCCTGCGCGACGAGGCGTTCGTGCATCGCCGTGCCGACGGCCTGAATGCCCAGCGTCACCAGAGGGTCCAGGTTGTGATTCACCGGATCGCGAAACGGGGGAATGAAAATCACCTCACCCGCCGGGCCGGACTGGTGATGGTTGTACATGATCTGCGGGTTCCACTCAGTGAACAACTGGCGGTTCATATTGGCCGTTTCCGGCATGTTGGACGTCAACGAGTCGCGATTATTATCGTGACCGATGTATTTTTCGTACAAGCGCGGCAGATTGTTGAGAGAGCGCTTCTTCTCGTCTGGCTCGCGCATGTACCAGTTGGCGACCAGTTCCTGGCCGTCCGGATTCGCCAGTACGCACAGCAGAATATCGTCGTTCAGAAGGCGCATGGTCTCGGGATCGGTGCGGCTCACCATCTGGTAGACCATCTCGATCTCTTGCTGGGAACCAACCGTCTCGGTGGCATGGAGCCCGCCATCGACCCACACCACTGCCTTGCCTTCGCGTGCCAGCCCCCGCGCGGCGTCCTCCGTCATTTCGGCGCGCGCGAGCCTTTGCGAAATCTCGCGGTAATGCTCCAGATTCTTGATGTTCGCGGGCGACGAGATCACGGCCATCCACTGATGACGCCCCTCGGCGGTGAGTCCGATATCGACCAGCTTCATGCGGTCCGACTCGGAGGCAAGCTTCTTCCAATAAGCCTCGAGTTGCGTATAGCTGGCCATGTGGTAGTCGTCGCCGACGTTGAATCCGAGAGCCTGCTTCGGATTCGTGACTCTTGGGGTTTGCGCCAATAGGGCGCCGGAAACGAGGAAGAGAGAAAGCGCACGATTCATAATTCCATTCACAGTACACGATTTCGTGATGTAATTTCGAGATGACCAGACGCGACCTCATCGTCCTTGGCAGCGCCGCCGCGACCGCCCATGCCGCACCGGAGTTTGTCTTCTTCACTCCCGCACAGGCAACGCTGGTAAAGCTGATCGCCGAGCAGATCATTCCCGCCGACGAGGATCCCGGCGCGACGGACGCGGGCGTCGTGTATTACATCGACGGGCAGCTCATAGGACCTCTTGCACCGTTCGCTCCGCTCTATCGCGACGCGCTGCCGGATTTTGAGCCGATGCGGACGATGAGTTTCTCGGCGCAAACGGAGTTCTTGAAATCGATCGAAAAGCGGAGCGATGCGGCAGCGAGGCTGTTTGCGGTCATGGTCGATCACACGATGCAGGGCTTTTATGGCAGTCCCGCCGACGGAGGCAATCGTAATCAGGTGAGCTGGAAGATGCTCGGCATTGAACGCGAGATGGGAGGCCACCATTGATCCTTCCGAAGGTTGATGCGGTGATTATCGGCTCCGGGGCGGGCGGGGGCATCGCGGCGCATGTGCTGAGCCTCGCCGGCAAGCACGTGGCGCTGCTCGAGCGCGGCCGCAATCAACTGTTCTCCGAGACGCGTCATGATGAGCTGCGCTCCCAGCGCACCACTGTCCTCGGCAACGCTTTCGGTCCCGACGATAAGAGTGTTCGTCTGGTAAAGCTCGGCGATGCGACGCAGTTTCGCGAAGTGCGCGCGAGCGACGGATCGTTCGGCAACGTGGCAATGTGCGTCGGCGGAGGCACGAAGAGCTATGGCGCAATGGCGTGGCGATTCCTGCCCAAGGACTTTAAGATGCGCTCGACCTACGGCGCGCCGGAGGGCAGTTCGCTCGAAGATTGGCCGATTTCCTACGGCGATCTGGAACCCTATTACGAGCGCGCCGAGTATGCCATCGGCGTTTCAGGCGCGCGGGGCGCGAACGCGTTCGAAGGGCCGCGGAAGCGCGACTACCCGATGCCTCCATTGCCCTACAACAAAGAGGCGCTGAAGCTCGAAGCGGCGGCGAAGGGCCTCGGCTGGCATCCGTTTCCGATTCCGATGGCGATCAATTCCGTCACCTATGACGGCCGCCCGGCCTGCATCCGCTGCCCTTTCTGTGTCGGCTTCGCCTGCGAAGTGAGGGCCAAGGGATCGACCGCGGACACGGTGATTCCCAAAGCGATCGCGACCGGGCATTGCGAATTGCGCACGGAATGCGTGGCAACAGAGCTTCTTACCGATGCGGGAGGCCGCGCCACCGGAGTGGTCTACATCAAAGGCGGTGTCCGTTACGAACAGCCGGCAAAGGTCGTAGTGGTGTCCTGCTCGGCCATTGAATCGGCTCGGCTGCTACTCAACTCGAAGAGCAAGGTGTTTCCCGACGGCCTCGGGAACCACAACGGATTCGTCGGGAAAAATCTCCAATCGCACGCCTATGCGGGCGCATACGGTTATTTCGAGGATGAAGCCTGGGACGGCCTCGGCCCGGCGGCCTGCATCGCCATGTGCGATTTCAACCACGGCAATGGTGGCTATCGGGGCGGCGCGATGCTGGCCAACGAGTTTATTCGTCTGCCCTACTTATTCGCCCGCAGCGGCCATCCGCCGAAGACCGCGGCGTGGGGCCGGGAGCACAAGGCCCGGCAGAAGCGGTTCTATAAGCGGTCGATTGCCGTGCAGGGTCCGGTGCAGGAAATGCCGGTTTTCACAAACAGAATCGAGCTGGATCTATCGCGAAAAGACGCATTCGGCATGCCGCTGGTTCGGATGACCGGCAAGCGCCACGAAGAGGACCTGCTAACGGCACGATTCATGGCGGAGAAGGCCGAGGCGCTGTTAAGAGCTGCGGGCGCAATCGAGACCTTCTTGAAGTTGCCCGGCACCGCGACCTCATTCGGCCAGCACCAGGCAGGGACGTGCCGCATGGGGAGCGACGCGAAGACGTCGGTGACCAATTCGTACGGCCAACTCCATTCCGTCGATAACGTGTTCGTGGTGGATGGAAGTTTGCACGTGACCAACGGAGGATTCAACCCGTCGCTCACGATTCAGGCGGTCGCCTTCCGGGCGGCGGAACATATCGCGCGGAGTTTTTGACCGGCCTTATATTTCCGGGTAAAACTCGAAGAACGCGTCCAGAGACTGCTCCAACTGGGCGCGAATCTCTTTTTCGCCGCCGTCGATCAGATGCATGGTGACGTGCGCCGTCTTACCGCTCTTCAGCTTGATCTCCGCCTCGCCGACGCCGTCGATCTCATCGGCCGGCAGCAGCCGCATGCCGTAAACCAGTGCGAGTTTCGCCATGCCTACTGCTTGCTGAGCACGAACGTCATGTCGAAATCGCCCTGCGGCGCGGAGATCATCAGCGCCTGCGTGAGCGTCTTGCCGTCGTCGGAGAGCGAAAACTTGGCCACGAACTTCACCTGTGCGCCGCCCGCATCCAGGTTGCTGTTCACCACCAGCACCTTTCCGTCCCAGGTTGCTTTGCTCTTCACCTCGTTGCCCTGCACCATGTTGGTGGTTTCCTTGCCATCGGTGGAATACTTCGCCGTCGAAGTCTGTTCGCCCTGGGCGCCATCCTGCGTGGTCTCAACCACCAGGTCAGGATCGTTGTGCTTGATCTTGGACACCAGCGTATTCGGCGGAGGCATCGGGCCGAAGACGCTCTTATCAGCGTCCAATTTCCACGTACCGGAAAAATCGGGTTTGTCTCCGGCCACCGCCATCGTGGAGGCTGCCGCGATCACTAGCAGGGTGCTCATCAGCGTCTTCATTGCTTTCTCCTCAAAAAATTTACTGCTTATCGAAAACCAGTGTAATATCGAATTCGCCTTGTGGGGCGGTCAGGTGGTTATTGATCGTCATCGTCTTTCCGTCCGGGGAGAGACTCCAGATCTCGTGAAACTTGATCTCGCCGCCCTGCAGGTCCCGGACGCTATCGATCACCAGCTTATCGCCATCCCATTTCGCCGAGCCTTTGGAGCCCTTGTTCTCGACCATCTTGCCGTCGGTCGTGTATTTCAGTTCCGTAGTCACCTCGCCCTGCGCACCTTTTTGAAAGGTCGAGATCTGGAGCGAAGGCTCATTGTGGTTGATCGTCCGGGTCATCACCTCGGGCGGAGGCACGGGGCCGTAGTCCGATTTGGAGAGGTTTAGTTTCCAGACTCCAGTGAAGTTCGTGGCGGCCTGGGCATGCCCGGCCAGCAGGATCGACGCAACGGCTGCGGCGAGGATGAAACGGCTCTTCATGGTGGCAGATCCTTTAAAGTGAGATGCGCGCAATGTCGATTTAGTATACCAAGGGCTAAGATTTTTTAAGCCTTAGGGGGGCTTGACAAAGCTACGACTCTCATTAGAATAGGGATATTCTGCTTCTATGCCGGGTTGCGAACATAAGCGCACAGAGTTACTGATGCGGCGTGACGGGGTTGATTACATGCGTTGCCTGGATTGCGATCAAGTCTTCGAAGCAGAGGATCTGGAGCAACTCCCCGCCTACGACGAAGACGCTATCGAAGAAGAAGCGCCTAGGCGGAAACGGGCGTCTTAACCAGCCCACTCTCAGCCAGTCCGGCCTTCGCCAAGCCTTCGGTTCGGGTTCCCCATTTCGCGGCGAACGATAACTCCATGAAATAGTTCACCAAGATGATGATAGGGACCGCTGCCATCAGCGGCGTCAGCACCGCGGTCCAGGACCTTTCGCGAGTCATGGACCCTCCAATGGCGCAAACGGCCTTAGTCAACGTCCACACGTCGCCGGAGATGCCCGCAACCGTGCTCCGGCCCTGCTTCAGGCCTTCCAGATACTCAGCTGGTGTGCGCGCATCCTCTACGACAGTGTAGGTTTTACCGAGCGCTGCCAACGTATGAGCATCACTGCCTCCGATAGCGACGCGGTCATGGCGCTCGGCGAACATCGCCGCATAGCGATTGGCGATTTCCAGCATCTGCCCGTTGCGCGTCTCGACTGCGGGGAAATTCCTGGAAAAGTTCTCAAAGTCCGCCTCAACCCGCCGTCCGGTGAGACCCGAAAACACATGATTGATGCTGAACAGCAGCCCTCGCTCATTCAAGTACGCGATCAGGCGGGGCAGATCGTGGCGCCGGCGCTGTAGTTCGTTGTGGTCGCGCTCCTCAATGCCATAGACTCCCATGTGCAGCTCGGTGCCGTGCTCGGTGGTGCAGCTCACTTCCTCGCTCAGGAAGAAATCCTTGTGGCGGCGCAGCGGCTCCCCCGCGTCGATCGAGTCGTGGTCGGTCACGGTTACGAAGTCCATTCCGCGCCGCTTCAGCGTTTCATAAACCTCGCGCGGATCGTTATAGCTTTCTTTGCAGATCCGGCTGAGGACTGGTACGGTGCACATCCCGGAATGGTGCGTATGAACATGCAAGTCGCATTTCATACCCTATTGTGATCCGCCGATTGTTACAACACCGCGTCGGGGTCAAGAAACATTTGTTACATAAAATGTTTTTCTTACGAATGTGCCTCGCGGAACCGGGCCGCGCCCTCTTTTCCGAGGTATTTTTCCTGCTGCGCGCGGCTCATTTTCGACAGATCGACCACCACCAGCCCGTCGACGACGTCGGAAAACGCGCTGTCGACGTTGAAGGCCAGCATCTCGCCGCCGCAGTTCAAATACTGCCGCAGCAGCACGGGAACACCTTTTCCGTCCGGCTCCATATCAGCGACGGCGTCGGACAGTTCCTCGACGTTGTCGAGCAGATGCGCCAGGAGGCGCGGATCGCAACCGCGCAGCCGCGGCGCCCGGAATTCGCGCCGGGGTTCAACGTAACGCGCCAGATCGCCATTGCCGCAGCGCTCCCGCAAGTAAGCGACGATCAGCGCGCGGGAGGCCTCTGAATACTCGCGGCTGATGCTGACCGGTCCGAACAGGCTCCGGTAGCGGGGATTCCTCGCTACATACCGCCCAATGCCTTTCCAGAGCAGCAGGAGGGCGGAAAAGCTCTTCTGATACTCGAGGCGCACGAAGGACCGGCCAAGCTCGAGCGCCGGGCTCATGCTTTCGAGCAGACCCTCGCGAAATTTAAAAAGTGTCCGCGTGTACAGATCCTTCGCGACATCCGTACCGGCGAGCCGGTAGGCCCCGGCGATCTCATTGCTGTCGGTGTTCCAGAGGAAAAGGTGCAGGTAATCGCGGTCGAAGCGATCGATGTCGATGGAGCGCCCGGTTCCTTCGCCAGCATGGCGGAAGGTGATTTCGCGCAGCCGCCCGATTTCACGGAGACCGTTGGGGATCTGGTCAGCCTTGGCCGCATAGACCTCGTATCCGCCGCTCTCGAGTAGCTTGCATTCGGCCGGAAGAGCCGCGATCTCGTCACTCAGATCCAGGGCCCGCACAGCGGGAATCACGGGCGCGGGCTTCAAGCCCACGCGCCACATCTTCCTGGGCTGGCGCTGGCGGATGTCCAGCAGATGGGTCCTCTGGCGCAGATAGTCGGTGGCTTCGCTTTCGGCCTTCAGGCGAATCAACGTCTGCGGCTTGATGGGGCGGCCGATCGAGACCCGAATCTCTCCACCTCGTTTGTTAGCCAACTCGCGCGGCAGCAGCATCGTCCGCAGGCGAGGATGGATCAACCCGGCAACCTGGAACATCGCGCTATTCACGCCGTGAAAGAACATCGGCAAGGAGGTCGCTCCCGCCATCTGAATAATCCGCGTGACCTTGTGGTCCCACTTCGGGTCGGCGATTTCGAGCCTCGCCAAGTCGAGCGAGGAAACCTCTCCGGCGGGAAAGACCACCAGCATGCCTCCGTTTTTCACCCAATCGATACTCTGTCGTAACGATTTCCAGTTTTCCTTAGCGGCGCCGCCAAACGGATTCACCGGGAAAACGTACTGGCCCACGCCCGGAACGCTCGCGAGCATGGAATTGGCTAAAAACTTCACGTCCGGCCGCACGCGCAGCAGCAAGGAACCCAGAATCACGCCTTCGGCTAGGCCGAACGGATGATTCGCAACGGCCACCACCGGTCCGCGCTTCGGCACCCGGTGCAGATCGCAGGGGTCGCATTGGCAGCGCAAATCGAGCTTTTCCAGAACCTTTTCAAAGAGTTGCTGGCCTTCGGGCTCCGCCGACGCATCGATCAACGCAGCGTCCAATTCCTGGGGCAACAGCAGTTTCTCGAGGATCCAGCCCGCGGCGGGGTTCAGGTGGGTCTCCGCAAACAGCGCGCGGGCGGCGTCGGAGACGGGATGGGCAGAGGTCATGGAGAATCCTCACAAACAGAATAATAAAGTTATGTTTCGGGGGAATGCCGAAACGAAGAACGTCCGATAAACCACTTGGAAAGCCAGCAGGCTCATGAGATCCTCAAAAAAGGGGATGAATTACGACGCAAACAAGGAACCGCTGCGGATCGTCTCCATCGGAGGGGGCACGGGGCTCTCGACATTGCTCCGGGGCCTGAAACGGTACGCACGGGTCGGAGCGGGGGCGGTGGATATTACCGCCGTGGTGACCGTAACGGACGATGGAGGCAGTTCTGGACGCCTGCGCCGCGACTTCGACGTGCTTCCGCCGGGCGATATCCGCAACTGCATGGTCGCGCTGTCGGAAGATGAAGCTCTGTTGAGCAAGCTGTTTCAATACCGTTTTACGAACGGCGGGGGCCTGAAAGGGCACAGCTTCGGCAACCTGTTTCTCACCGCCATGACGCACCTGACCGGCGATTTTCATCAGGCAGTGCGATTTTCCGGAGAGGTCCTGGCCGTGCTAGGGAACATCTATCCGTCCACCGAAGCCAATGTCGTGATCGAGGCCACGCTGGCGAACGGGCGGAAGGTGGCGGGGGAAACGCGCATCAGCCGAAGCCGGTCGAGGATTGAAAAAATTGAGATTCATCCGAGGCGCCCGAAGCCCCTACCGGAGACGCTGGACGCCATCGCAAAGGCGGATCTGATCACGCTGGGGCCGGGCTCACTGTTCACCAGCGTGATTCCGAACCTTCTTGTCGAAGGCATTCCCAAGGCGATCGCCGAATCGCGAGCGACCAAGGCGTATTTCTTGAACCTGATGTCCCAGCCGGGCGAAACCACCAATTTCCGCGCTTCCGATCACGTGGCCGCAATTTATCGCCACGCCAAGCGGCCAGTCCTGGACGTGTGCGTGGTGAATTCGCATCCCATCCGCGGCCGTGTGCTGGACCGCTATGAAGCGAACGCGGCCAAACCGGTGGAGAACGACCTCGACAATCTGGAGAAAATGGGGCTCAAAGTGGTGGAGGCGGACCTGCTGCGCATGTACGGCAACCAGGTTCAGGAAAAAATCCGCCACGACAGCAGCGTGATCGCGGCCATTGCCTTGGAACTGGCGCGCAAGGCTCACAAAAGGAAATGGACGAAGAAATGAATCATACGGTCGTCATTCTGGCTGCCGGATTGGGAACGCGCATGCGGTCCAAGAAGGCGAAGGTCCTGCATCGCGCCGGAGGTCTGGCGCTGGTTGAGCAGGTGGTGGCGGCGGCGCGAACGCTGGCGCCCTACGGCCGCATCGTGGTGGTGACCGGCCATCAGGCCGAGGAAGTAGAAGCGCTGCTCAAGCCTCTGGGCGTCGGATTCGCGCGCCAGGACGGGCAGAAGGGTACGGGCCATGCGCTCGCGTCCTGCCGCGAGGTTGTTCCGTATGATGGCCTCCTGACAGTCCTATACGGCGACACTCCCCTTCTGACCGCGGCGACGTTAGCGCGACTGCGGGATACGCAGACCGATTCCGGCGCGGCCGCGACACTCATCACGACGACATTGGAAGATCCCACCGGCTATGGACGAATCCTGTGCCACGACTCCGGCGACGTCGCCGCCATCGTGGAGGAGAAGGCCTGCACGCCAGAGCAGCGGAAAATCAAGCTGATCAACTCTGGAATTTACTGTTTCGAGTCCGACCTGCTGTGGAAGCACATCGGCGAAATCGAGCCGAATCCCGCGTCCGGAGAACTGTACCTCACCGACATGGCCGAGATCCTGGCGCGCCACGGCCATCGTGTCCACCCGATGCACGTTGAGGACGGCACCGAATTGCTCGGCATCAACACCCGCGTCGAACTGGCCAATGCCGACCGCATCCTGCGCGCCCGCAAGAACGAGGAACTGATGCTGTCCGGCGTGACCATCGAGCGGCCGGAGACCGTGGTGATCGACCCGCATGTGCAGGCCGGCACAGACACGATCATCGAGCCCTTCGCCCGACTATTGGGCGCGACCCGAATCGGCGAAGACTGCCGGATCGGCGCAGGAGCCATTTTGGAAAACGCCATCGTGGGCGACGGCGTCATCGTGGCTCCGTACACGCTGATCGCCGATTCGCGCATCGACAACCTTGCGCAGGTGGGGCCGTTCGCCCGCCTTCGTATGGATGCGCACGTCGGCGGCGATGCCCGCGTCGGCAATTTTGTCGAATTGAAGAAGACACATCTGGGCGAGGGCGCGAAAAGCCAGCATCTGGCGTATCTCGGTGACTCCGAGATTGGCCCGAAAACCAACATCGGCGCGGGGACCATCACCTGCAACTACGATGGCGAGCAGAAGCACCGGACCTCCATTGGCGAGGGCGCGTTCGTGGGCAGCAATTCCACGCTGGTGGCCCCCCTCGAGATCGGCGCGGGCAGCTACATCGGCGCAGGCAGCGTGATCACTGATTCCGTTCCCGCTAAGGCACTGGCGCTTGGGCGCGCGCGGCAGGTAGTAAAACCGGGCTGGAAAAAGAAGAAAAAGTCCTGACTACTGGGTCTTTTTCTTCTGCTGCGAGGAGCGGACGACGATCAGCTCCGCCGTGTCCCCATCGTCGGTGGTGACGTAGCGCACGGTCACCCGGACCTTGGCTTTTAGCTTGCCCTCGGTTTTTGTTTCCGGCGTGACGCGAAACTCGCGCTTTTCGGTCTTGCCCAACACGACCCGTGAGACGGTTATCTTTTCGGACGTGGTCTCTATGACCGTTCCGGCGAAGAATGTCTCCGGCTTGGGCTCTTCTGCCTTCTTTTCTTGGGGATCCTGCCAATGCGCGACCGCCGCGTGTGGCGCCAGGGCCAGCCAGAGGGGGAGCAACCAGTGAACCGACGCGCGCCGCACTGTCATTAGGATACTTGAACTCGCCCCGGACTGTTTCCACTCGATGATGAAATTTTTTAAAGCACGAGAACCGGATGGTACACGTACGGCAGCCGGACCTCTCCGATGGCGATTAAGTCGCCCTCGGAATTCAACGCCTTGACGAAGCGGCTGCCCGGCATGGGACGGAACGGTGACACACGAAAATCACGCCCGTTGCGGATCTGACCGGCGGTGACCGAATCCACCATCTCGGCCGGGAATTCGGGCAATAGCTCGGCGGCGGGCACCAGAGCCTCGCCCAGAAGGCCCTCTTCGGCCATCGCCGTCAGCTGCTCGATGGTCCGCGCCGCGTCGATCGTAAAATGGCCCGATGCGATACGCCGCAGGCTCGCGAGATGCGCGCCGCAGCCCAGAGCCTTTCCCGCATCGTGCGCAATGCTCCGCAAATACGTCCCAGCCGAGCAGTGCACGCGGACCGATACGTCAGGCCCTTCGATGGACAGGACAGTCAGTTCGTAGACATGCACCGGAACCGGCTTCAAATCGACGGGCTGCTGCTTGCGTGCCAACTCATAGGCCGGCTTACCGCCGATCTTCTTGGCCGAAACCGGCGGAGGCATCTGCTCGAACTCGCCCCTCGAGCCGTCGAGCGCTTTCTCCAGCGCCTCGCGTTCGAGCGTCACCGCAACTTCTGGGGAAGTGGGTTCGCCGTCGGCATCGTAGGAATCCGTCGAGGAGCCGAAATGGATCACGCCCTCGTAGATCTTGTCGTTTCGCGTGTAGAACTGCGCCAGGCGCGTGGCCCGGCCGATGACCAGCGGCAAAACTCCGGTGGCGGCCGGGTCCAGCGTGCCTAAATGTCCAATCCTGCGCGTTCCGGCAAGGCGCCGCATCTTCGCAACCACATCGTGCGAGGTCCAGCCCTGCGGTTTATCGACTACGATGACTCCATCCACTGCTTCTATCTTACGTGGCGCACGTCCTTGACGCGCCGTATCGAGACTCGTCCAGAGGCATCGACAGGAGTGTCGTGCGCCACGTTCAAACTAAAGCATGCCCTCCAGCCGGACGTAGCTCGCTTCCATGCCGCGCTCCATGCCGCTTGATAGCATTTGCGCCCGCGTTGCCGCGTCGGGCAGCGTCATGCGCATGGTCATCAGCGTGCCGTCGCCGTCGGGCTCGAACCGGGTCTCCACCTGATTGTCCGGCGTCTGCATGGGCAGGAACATTCGCTCGACGTGGACAATCCGGCGCGGAGCCTCCAACTCCAGAATTTCGCCGGTCAGGTGGAATCCGCCTTTGCCGTTCGACCATTCGTATCGAAACTTGCCGCCGGGTCTCGCTTCGAAGATGCAAACTGGCATGGTCCAGCCTTCTGGGCCGAGCAGCCATTTCTGAATCAGCTCCGGGTCGGTGTGGGCCCGCCACACGGCCTCGCGCGGCGCGGCGAAGCGCCGGGTTACCACCACGTATCTGTCACCTTCCGTCTTGAGTGTCAATTTGCTCATTTCCTGGTCTCCTTTTTCATGTCTGCTAAAACCTGGTCCAATCGGTCGTAATTCCTCGACAACGCTTTCCGCAACATTGCGAGCCACTGCTCGATGGCATCGATTCCTTCCTTCGACAGGCGGCAGGGGCGCTTGGTGCCTTCGGCGCGGCGCGTGATCAGGCCCGCTTGCTCCAGTACTTTGAGGTGCCGGGAGATTGCGGGCTGCGTCATGTCGAAAGGCTGCACAAGTTCCATCACCGTCGCCTCGCCTGTAGCCAAGCGGGCGAGGATCGCGCGCCGGGTGGGGTCGGCAAGAGCGGAGAAGGTGGCGTCGAGGCTTTCCATAATTGATATGTTATATAACCAAGTAGTTATCGTCAAGATAAATTTCCTGGATGCTTCACTGGCTCGAAATTTTCATCAGCTATACTGGCTCGGAAAGGAGAAGGCGATGCGTGTTCTGATCCTTGCCCTGCTCCCTCTGAGCGCCTTCGCGCAGTGCGCGTCGACCGCGAGCACTCTGAAACAACCGTATGTTCCGCCGGCGCCGTATCCGGCGACCCATGGAGGCAAGCCGTGGTATGGCTCGGATGCGTTATGGACGGTGCCGTTGGACAATTTGCACGTGATTCACGGCAAAGCTCGCATCTCGGCGAAATTCGTCTATTGGCGGGTTGGCTGGCTGCAGGAGTCTCAGCCCTTCCTATCCGTGGTTGCCAAGCGGCTCGACGCGCCCGCACCGCTGATCTGGGCGGAACAGGCAAACGGAGTGGCCCTGGGTCCTACCGACAGACTGGAAAATATGGCGATGATGACGGGAATTGCCTTCACGGAGGCGGGCTGCTGGGAAGTCTCCGCGAGTTATCGGGGGCATACGCTGAGCTACGTCCTCAACGTGAGGCCTTAAGGGCGTCCAGCGTTGTGATGGAATGCCCGCCGCAGCTTCGCGGTTCAATTGCGCTACGCTGAAAATATCGCGTGGAAGAAGAGTCTTTAGGCAAAGTGTATGATGGCCGCCTGATGCACCGGCTGGTGCGGTACCTGAAACCGTACCGCGGCGCGGTGGTCGTTTCTCTGGTGTTCCTGTTGCTGCAATCCGTGGCGCAGGTGGCTGGACCTCTGCTCACCAAGCTCGCGATCGACCATTACCTCGCCAAACCCGACCACCCCACGCCTTCATTCTTAGACGGCTGGCTCTCTGGCGATGTCTGGACCGGACTCGCGCAGATTTCCGCTCTCTATCTGGCCGCGCTGCTCATCGGCTTCGGCTGCGAATTTATTCAGACGTATTTGATGCAGCGCACGGGCCAGTACGCCATGTTCGACCTGCGCCGCGAATTGATGGAAAAACTGCAGGTGCTTGACGTCGCCTACTACGACCGCCATCCGGTGGGCCGCCTGATCACGCGCGTCACCACCGACGTCGACGCGTTGAACGAGTTATGGGCCTCCGGCCTCGTGACGATCCTGGGCGACATCCTGGTGCTCGGCTTCGTGGTGATGATCATGTTCCGCATGAGCCCGGGGATGACCGCGTTTCTGCTGGCCGTACTGCCGGTCGTCGTGCTGGTGACTGCCGTGTTCCGCCGCAGCGTCCAGACGAGCTACCGCCGCATCCGCGTGGCCGTCGCGAGGATCAACACCTATCTGCAGGAGCACGTCAACGGCATGGCCGTGCTGCAACTGTTCAACCGGGAAACGCGCAGCAAGGAAGAATTCGCGGCCATCAACCGCGATCACATGGAGGCATTCAAAGACTCCATCACCGCCTATGGCTGGTTCTATCCGGTGGTGGAATTTCTGGGGATGCTGTCTCTGGCGATGCTGCTCGCCTATGGCGGCTACCGGAACCGCCAGGGCGCGCTGTCCTTGGGCGTTCTCATCGCGTTCTTTCAGTACGGCCTGCGCTTCTTCCGGCCGATTCAGGATCTAAGCGAAAAGTACAACATTCTACAGTCCGCGATGACGGCCAGCGAACGCATCTTCAAGTTGCTCGACACTGAGCCGCGGGTGACATCGCCCGAAGCGCCGCGTCCGTTTCCCGAGGGCCCAGTGGCGATCGAGTTCGACCACGTCTGGTTCGCCTACCGCAACGAGGACTGGGTTCTGCGCGACGTCAGCTTCCGCATCGAGCCGGGCGAAACGATCGCCGTCGTCGGCCACACCGGCGCGGGCAAGACGACGCTCACGAATCTGCTGCTCCGCTTTTACGATATTCAGAAAGGCCACATCCGCGTGGTGGGCGAGAAAGAATCCGTCGATCTTCGAGACCTGTCTTTGGACGATCTGCGGCGGCATTTCGGCGTCGTTCTGCAGGACCCGTATCTGTTCACCGGCACGGTGGAGTCGAACATCCGTCTGGGCACGGAATCCATTGGCCAGAGGGCTCTGGAAGAGGCCTCGGCGCAGGTGAATCTGCTGGAATTCGTCGAATCCCTGCCCGACAAATTCGAGGAGCCGGTGCGCGAGCGCGGCAACGGTTTCTCCACCGGCCAGAAGCAGTTGATCAGCTTTGCTCGCGCTCTGGCGCACAATCCGCGCTTCCTGATTCTCGATGAAGCGACCTCCAGCGTCGATACGGAAACCGAGTTTCGCGTCCGCGATGCACTGGAGCGCATGGTGGCGGGCCGCACGTCGCTCGTGATCGCGCACCGGCTTTCGACCATCCAGCGCGCCGACCGTATTTTCGTCATGCACAAGGGCCAATTGCGCGAAAGCGGTACGCACCAGGAGCTGCTGGCGTTGCGCGACGGCATTTACCGCAAGCTGTACGAGCTGCAATATAAGGATCAGGAGATTTATGGAAAACCTCAAGTATCCGATCGGACGGTTCTCGTTCCAGCCTCCGTCGACCCCCCAGCAGCGCCGGGCATGGATCGATGACATCGCGGAGGCCCCGGCTCTTCTGCGAGCGGCCATCGCGGGCTTGAGCGAGGAGCAGCTCAACACGCCATATCGCGACGGCGGATGGACCGTACGCCAGGTGGCGCACCACGTCGCCGACAGCCACCTGAACGCCTATGTGCGCTTCCGGTTGGCACTGACCGAAAACGAGCCCACGATCAAGCCCTACGACGAAGCAGCATGGGCGGAGATCGACGACGCGCGTCACGCGCCGGTGGAGGTATCGCTCGCTCTGCTCGAGGCGCTGCACGATCGGTGGACGCGGTTGCTCCGCTCGATGAGCGACGCCGATTTCCTGAAGCAGTTCCGCCATCCGGAGTTGGGCGTGGTGCCGCTCGAGAAAAACCTGGCGCTCTACGCCTGGCACGGCAAGCATCACGTGGCGCACGTCACCTCCTTACGCGGGCGAAAGCAATGGCCGTAAAGAAGCGCGCCCGCGAACTCGGCATTGTTGTGGGAGCGCTGCCCGCCGGGCCTTGGAACGCCATTACCGACGTGGCCGGTGTGCGCGTCGGACACTACACTCTCAATTCCGGCGCGAATATCCGCACGGGCGTCACCGCGGTGCTGCCTCACGCAGGCAATTTATTCCGCGAAAAGGTCGCCGGCGCGGTTTTTATTGGCAATGCGTTCGGAAAACTGGTCGGCTCGACCCAGGTGAACGAACTGGGGGAAATCGAAACACCCATTCTGCTGACTTCGACGCTGAACGTGTTCCGGGTGGCCGATTCTCTGATCGATTACATGCTTCAGGTCGAGGGCAACGAGCAGGTACGCTCGATCAACCCTCTGGTCGGCGAGACCAATGACGGCGTGCTGAACGACGTTCAGGGCCGCTATTCGGGACACAACGAAGTATTCGCCGCGATTCAGGGTGCCAAATCCGGACCGGTGGCCGAGGGTTGTGTGGGCGCGGGCACCGGGACCATCGCCTTTGGATGGAAGAGCGGCATCGGCACGGCGTCGCGCAAGGTGGGCGATTACACCGTGGGCGTCCTGGTCCAATCGAACTTCGGCGGACGCCTGACGATTCTCGGCGTGCCGATCGAGCGCCAGCGCACGGTGGCCATGAACGCTCCTCCGATCACCGTCGACGGATCCATCATGATGATCGTCGCGACGGACGCACCGGTCGATTCGCGCAACCTGCACCGGCTCGGCGCGCGGACCATGATGGGGCTGGGAAGAACGGGCTCGGCGGGATCGAACGGCTCAGGGGATTACGCGATCGCGTTCACGACCTCGCGCACACCAGAAGTTCTTTCAAATGACGCGGTTTCTGCGCTTTTTCCGGCCGTGATTGAGGCGACCGAGGAGGCCGTGTACAACTCGTTGTTCATGGCCGAGACGACCACCGGCAACAGACGCACCGTGGAAGCGCTTCCCGTGGAGTCTACGGTAGAAACGCTACGCCGTCACGGCATGATCAGGTAAACACAAGCTTCCGATCGGTGGAGCTCATCGCCTAGTTTATCGAAGGGAGACGAATCGCGTGATGGACGGGTTCGGTAGCGCGTCGGCTACCTCAGGAGGATGGTTGCGGCTCCGGATCGCGGTAACCACCCAGCGGACGCCTTCATATCCGCGCCAATACATGTTATTCCGGACAAGATCGCTGCGGGCGCTTAGAATTTCGCGCCGGATGAAGCGCTGCACCACTTTTCCGTGAATCGGAGGCGTGTCGAATTCATCAGAATCAGTGTAGAGTCTCGGACGATCGCAGTTGCGGAAGCGCAAAAGGGCAATTTTCGTATCCGTGCTCATCAGATCGCCTTTGCCATTGCGAGCCATAGTAGGGATACTGCTGCGCTCCTGCCAGTCGAGCATATCGACATAAGAAGTGAACACGAGGTCATTGACGATCTTGTCGCGCTCCAGATCGATATTGGATTCAATGCGATGGGTCATGACCGCGCCTTGGTGCATAAAGGCAAAATCGATGTCGCGTGTGGCTGCGGCGATCCAAATCTCCTGCCCCTGCCAGGTGCCAGGTTGTTTCCAGATGCGCACGTGATGCCGCTTGGACAGATCGTTCAGGCTCTTCTGCCAGGACATGTCCGCTCGGACATCGTTGAGTAACAACTTCGTCATGGGGAAGGTTTGGCTGCTGCGCCCCTCCACCACCGCGCGGACTCCCTGAATGCGGGAGCGCATGGTCACTGACGCGGCTTCCGTCCAGCCCGCAGCGCGAAATGCCGCCGCGATCTGCTCGCGTGAGCCGACCATTATTAAATTGATCAGATCCGACGGCCGGTGCGTGGTAGGATCCGTGGTGCGCGTCGGCATCCCGGCCAATAGAGCGTCCAACGCGTCGCGCTCAGACTCCGCCAAATGGCGAGGAGCATCCTCGGGCTCACGCTGCGCTCGAGCCGGAACAGGTTCCGTCAAGGTCAGCGACAACTCGACGCCCGGAGTGAAGTAAATCTCCGGCTCCGGAACCTGAATCACCAGCGTCTTGATCGCCCAAACCGCCAGTTGCGCATGGACATCCGTCATCAGCGCCATGCGGATATAGCCGCTGGCCCTGTAGGCGAGGCTCGAGGTCATGCGCATGCCGCCGATTTCGCCGTTCTTTTCCACGCGCTCACGGCCGTTGTCCACGGCGATTACTCGCGCGTCGATCGGGAGCGTCTCATCATCCGGCAGGGTGATCTTGTCGAACAGCAGCGCCATCGCAGCAGTCTCATGCATGATGCCGTAGCCGATGCGCCGCACCGATTTGACCGTGCCCGTCAGGACGCTCCCGGACGGCAGCAACAGTTCGCCTCCGACGCGAACCGGGGCAATCAGGACCGCCGAGACGGGGGATCCAGCCTTACTGGCGTAGGAGCCAACCGTGCTTGTCAAACGAATTTCCAGACGTGTGCCTGCGGGAACTTCGCGGATCGTCAACAGTCCAGCCGAGCACAACAGGTAGGCCAGCAAACCCATTTGAATCATCCTAGCCGATGATGGCCCGTTTTGCGCTCAAATTTTCTTAAGGAACCCCTTCAATGAAAGGAATTTAACGTGACGTCCAACCGCCGTCGATCACCACGTCGGAACCGGTGATGAAGCCAGCCTCCGCCGAGCAGAGGTACAAAGCCAGCTTTCCGATTTCCTCTACGGCGCCCCATCTGCCGAGGGGAATATTAGACAAGAACTGGCGGTTCAACTCAGGATTGTTGATAAGGCCGGTGTTCATCTCGGTGGCGAAGGGTCCCGGGCTGATCGCCACCACGGTGATGCCGTCCGGAGCCAACTCCTGGGCCAGCGCTCGCGTCACGCCCAGCATTCCGGCTTTGCTGGCCGAATAGGCCGTGCGCCCGGGCAGCGAAATATGGCTCATCATCGAAGCGAGATTGATAATCCGGCCATAGCCCCGCCCGCGCATCATCGGAATGAAGGACCGCGTGACCAGGAACACCGACGTCAGGTTGGTGTCCATCACCGTGTTCCATTCGTCCAACGTGTACTCCACCATGGGCTTGCGGATGTTCATGCCGGCGTTATTGATGAGGATATCCACCTGGCCGAAGCGCCTCCGGACGCCCTCTTCGAGCGCGCGAACCTGCGCCTCGTCGGTCACGTCCGTCACGAATACAGCCGATTCCGACCCCGCGTGCGCGGCCGTTTCCTCAAGCTTGGCCCGGTCGCGGCCGACCAGCACGAGCTTTGCTCCCGCAGCGCCCAATTCCACTGCCATCGCCCTGCCCAAGCCACGGCTCGCGCCAGTAATGACGGCGACACGTCCGTCTAATCTGATGCTCATCACATCAGTTTATCAGCGCGATCCGTTCAGTCCGGGAATCTGCGGGCGAACGTCGTCAGGCCCAGCCGGTCCACTGCATCTTTCGCTTCAATATACGAGGCAGGGGTCGGCAGAGGGCCGATGAGGACGCGGAAGATCTTCTCGCTGGGTCCTGGCGCTACAAATCCCGGCAGTCCCTTCCTGCGAAGACCCTCGGCGAAAATGGCCGCGACTCCCTTTTCCACGGCGCCCATCTGGATGTAGACGGCTCCGATCTTCGGGTCAGCAAACAGCGGCCGATCCGGCTGATCCAGGGTAGGAGCAGGGTCCGAATGCAAGATGATTGGGGGCGGTTCAGGGGCAGGAGCAGCCGCGGTCTGCGCCAGGCCAGCTGCGGCAGCAGCCTTTATGGAGGTGGACTTGCCCACCAGATAGGCGATCGAAACGCAAACGACCAGGACGATCAAGAGCACGAACGCGAGGCTCGCCATTTGCCGCCGTCCGAGGACGAACTCGAACTCTTCGGGCGTGGCAGGGATTTCCTCCGAACTTTCCGTCATCGGTTCCGGGGACGGAGGAGCCGCCTTCTGCGGGGCCCCCGATCGATCCTGAAGATCAAGAACGCTGAGCATTGTCTTCGCTGAGGCGCTGACCGCCTCAAGCCGTACTATCGGCGGGACTGAGGCTTTTCTACAGCAGCTATTGGGCCTTCTTCTTAGCTGCCGAGGCGGGCGCGGGTGCCGGAGCAGGGGCTCCGTGCAGAATGCGGGCGCGGGCCTCCATTTTCGCGGCGTCCGCCTTCTTCCGCATCTTCTTGAGCAGGGCCGCATACTGATCCAGCGTCTCGGCCAGTTGCGGGGGAGGAGCATCGCCGGGCGTCAGTACCGGTTTGCGAGCCGTCACAAAGCCATTCTTATCCAGCAACACGATCGACAGTTTATACAGCGTCTCCGCCTCCGCGTTGCGGTTCTTTACCGCCAGCAGAGCGGCCAGGGAGTTGAGGCTGGATACCGTATCCAGTTCCTTGGCGGTCAGCATGCCGCGGAACAGCGGCTCCGCGTCCGTCTGCCGGCCCGCCGCGGCATATACCATCGCGACCTCGCTGAGCGTCGCCTGGGTGTCGGGAGCCGCCTCGCCCAGAGCCTTGGTGCGGATGTACAGAGCCCGCTCATAGCAGTAGCTGGCTTCCGGATAACGCTTCTGTGTGAAATACAGCTTGCCCAGATGATCGAGCGTTCCGGCCACCTCCACCGTGGAAGGACCGTAGGCGCTTTCCCGAACGGACAGGGCGCGCCGCCACACGGCCTCCGCGTCGTTTTGGCGATGCATATTGTCGAAAGCGGCCGCCAGGCCGTCCAGGGGTCGCAGCAACGCCGCGCTAGTCACGCCCGCCGATTTTTCGAGAATGTGAACGGCGCGATCGAACATCGGCTCAGCCGAAGAGAACTGTTTCTGAATCAGGAGCAACTCGCCCACCGCGATCAGTTCGGGCGCCAGTTCCGGCGCATCCGGACCTTTCACCCGTTCCACCACCGCGACGGCCCTGCGGGCAAACTGCTCGGCTTGCGTGTATTTTTCCAAAGTCTGCGAAATGCGGGTCAATTTTTCAAGCGGGCCCACCACGGCCAGATCCTGGCGTCCCTTCGATGTCTCCATAATCTGCAGGGACCGCTCGTAATAGGAGGTCGCCTGCTGATACTTCATCTGCGCAAAGCTGACGCGCCCAAGATCGTTCAGGTCGTTGGCCAGTTCGGGATTGTTCAAGCCGAGGGCATGTTCGCGCTCTTCGAGCAGCCTGAGATACAGCTTTTCGGCCTCCTCATACCGGCTCTGAGCACAGAGAATCTCCGCGGTGTCGTGCCACTCCTTCGCCTGCTTGGCATCGAACGGGCCGATGCCGCGGCTGGGCGTGATCACATCGCCCGTCAGGCTGGGAAGGGAGGGTTTTTCGCCGTCCGGCCTGGTCTTCTGGGCAGCGGCGAACCTGGCACTGGATAACCCTATGAAAATAAACAGGACGACCCTGAACAGACGCGCAGACACAATTTTCATAATCCGATGATCGGCGGAAGGGGGCTTAGAGCGTAGGGGGGAACTTATGAAAATACACGGGGTGGCCCACACAACGTCAGAAACGCCAAGTCACGATTTTCCTCCGTGAAAGGCGAACGAAAAACTATTCCGCACCAGACCCGCCAATTCCTCGTCCGTGAACCCGAACTGCGTTCGCGCGAGGTCGTACTCACCAGTCAGCGTGCATTCGAACAGTGCCGGGTCATCGGTGTTCAAAATAATTGGCACGCCCGCGTCATACAAATTCCGCACTGGATGATCCTTCAACGACGCCACTGCGCCCGTGCGAACGTTACTGGTGATGCAAATCTCCAGGGGAATGTTCTTTTCTTTGAGGTGCTCCATCAATGCCGGATCCTCTACCGCGCGGACGCCGTGGCCGATCCGTTCCGCGCCGATCTCGAGCGCCTCCCACACACTGGACGCGTCCGTCGTCTCTCCCGCGTGGCAATGCAGATGCAACCCGCGGTCGCGCGCATCCCTGTATAGGTCCGCAAACCAACTCGCCGGACCGCCCGACTCCGATCCGCCGATGCCGATGGCCACGACGCCTTCGTTCATACGCTCCGCCGCCAGGCCGAACACCGGTTTGGCGGCCTGTGCGCCGAACTGCCGGATGGCGTCGAAAATCCATCGGACCCTCAGCTTGCTCAACTCCGCCTCGCGCTGAATGGCGTCGAAAATCGCCGTGAAATTCTGCTCCTTCCACAGGATCATTCCAGTAGAGACGTTCACCTCGGCGTAGACGACTCCCTCGGCGGCAAGGCGTTCGAACAGGCGGCGTGCAATAAGGGCGTAGCGCTCCGGTGAGGTCAGCTTACGATTCACCCAGATGTAGCTTTGGATGAACCCCTCGAAATTGGTGTACGACGTCGCCCGCGCGATCTCCTCCCGCGTCAGCGATGGATCGAGTTCCAGCAGCGTCTCCGGCTCAACCGATCCTTCCAAATGCAAATGCAGTTCTGCGACGGGCCCCATTGTTGACATAATAGCGGCAATGCACGCAGCCGAAATGGAAGCAATCATTGCGGGCCGTCACCACGACCCGTTTTCCGTCCTTGGACCGCACGAGTTGGAGGTCCGCGCCTGGCTGCCTCAAGCGAAACAGTCGTGGCTAGTCATCGACGGAGACCTGGTGGAAATGGAGCGCGCCCACGAAGCCGGATTCTACATCGGCGAGCTCACGGCGCCCGCTGGCTACAGCATCCGCATTGAGCTTTACTCGGGCGAAACGCTCGAATTCGAAGATCCCTACCGCTTCCCTCCCCTGCTCACTCCCTTCGAACTGCACCTGTTCGGCGAAGGCACGAATTATGAAGCGTACCGGACGCTCGGCGCGCATCCGGTGGAATGCGAAGGCGTTGGCGGCGTGCGCTTCGCGGTGTGGGCCCCCAACGCGGAAGTGGTCAGCGTGCTCGGCGACTTCAACGGCTGGGATCGTACCCGCCATCCGATGCGTCTGCGCGACGGAGGCATCTGGGAGATGTTCATCCCCGCGCTCGAAACGGGCGGGCATTACAAGTATTCGGTGCTTTCGAAGCTCGGCACGGAGCAGTTCAAGTGCGATCCATACGGCTTTTACGCGGAGGTTCCTCCGAAGACCGCGTCCATCGTCTGGGGTCTCTCGAATTACACCTGGGGCGATGAGGCGTGGATGACGGAGCGCGGCCAACGCCATATTCTAAGCGAAGCGGTCTCCATTTATGAAGTCCACCTGGAAAGCTGGATGCGCGGGCCGGGGAACCGTCCGCTGACCTACCGCGAATTGGCTCAGCATCTTGTGGGATACGCCAAAACGATGGGCTACACGCATCTGGAGCTGATGCCCATTATGGAGCATCCATTTTCCGGCTCGTGGGGCTATCAAGTGACCGGATATTTCGCGCCCACGTCGCGCTTTGGCACACCGGACGATTTTCGGTATTTCGTCGATGCCTGCCATCAGGCCGGGTTGGGCGTAATTCTCGACTGGGTGCCGGCGCACTTCCCGAAAGATGCGCACGGCCTTTTCCGTTTCGACGGCACGGCGCTCTATGAACACCAGGATCCGCGCGAGGGCGAGCACCGCGATTGGGGCACGCTGATCTTCAATTTCGGCCGCAACGAGGTGCGCGGATTTTTGCTCGCCAACGCGACCTATTGGCTGCGCGAATTCCATATCGACGGCCTGCGGGTCGACGCGGTCGCCTCCATGCTCTACCGCGATTATTCGCGCGAGCCGGGCGACTGGCTTCCGAACAAGTACGGCGGCCGGGAGAACCTGGAGGCCATCGATTTTCTGCACGTCTTTAATGAACTCGCGCACAAGGAGGCGGGCGCGGTGACCATCGCCGAGGAATCGACGTCATGGCCCGGCGTTTCGCGGCCCGTCTACGCCCACGGGCTCGGTTTCACGATGAAGTGGAACATGGGCTGGATGCATGACATGCTGGATTACTTCGAAAAAGACTCCGTGTTTCGCAAGTACCACCAGTCGAACATTACCTTCAGCATGCTGTACGCGTTCACGGAAAATTTCGTCCTGCCGATCTCGCACGACGAAGTGGTTCACCTGAAGCGCTCTCTGCTTTCGAAAATGCCCGGCGACGAGTGGCAGCGCTTCGCCAACGTGCGCGCGTTCCTGGCCTATATGTATGGGCATCCGGGAAAGAAACTGCTGTTCATGGGCTGCGAATTCGGCCAAACCGAGGAATGGAGTGAGAACGTCAGTCTGCCTTGGCACCTGCTGCAATATCCGGTGCATTCGCGTTTGCAGACGATGGTCAAGGAACTGAACTGGCTGTACCGCCGCGAAGCGCCGCTTTATGAGGTCGACGACGATTATTCCGGCTTCGAGTGGATCGATTTTCACGACGCCGAGGCCAGCGTGATTTCTTTCCTGCGCTATTCGCGCGACCGCCAGCAGTACCTCGTAGTCTGCTGCAATTTCACTCCGGTTCCCCGGCAGAATTACCGGATCGGCGTACCGTCGCCAGGGCGCTACCAGGAACTTTTCAACACGGATGCGGAAATGTTCGGCGGATCGAACATGGGAAACTCCGGATCGGTCTGGGCCGCCGAACTAAAGGCGCACGGCCGGCCGGCAAGTTTGAGTATCACGCTGCCGCCACTGGCGGTGGTGATGTTTAAGAAGGTGTAGGGAGGCTGGAGTGGTAAGAACAGCGCATTAGAATAGGGCATGCGATTCCTCCTTTTTCTCTTTATCGCTGGAGTTTCGTCCGCAGGGCAATTCACCACCTCGCTCGGCGATTCTTATCCCTACATCATCTCCGCCATCACGACCGACTCTGCAGGCAACACGTACATCGTCGGCAGCCGCCAACTCGCCACCGCGGGCACCGTCACCCTGAACTCATCCACGAATCTAGGGGCAGGCACCGACGTCTTCGTCTCGAAGCTTGATCCCTCCGGTAATCTCCTCTTCACCGATACTTTCGCGGGTAAAGGCGTTGACAGGGGAACCGCGATCGCCCTCGATCCCTCCGGCAACATCTACATCGGAGGAACCACCACCTCGCCCGATTTCCCGTTGAGCGAAGCGCTGCAAACGCAATCCTATTCGAACGGCACCGGTTTCATCATAAAGCTCAGCAACGATGGCACGACCATTTTTTATTCGACTTACTTTGGCGGCGTGCTCGGTACAAGCTCCGTCTCCGGGCTCGCGACCGACGCGAAGGGGAATCTCTACGTCACCGGTCTCACGGGCGCCCCCGATTTTCCGCAGAGTTCGGGGCTGCCCACGCTTTCGGTGACCCCGACGGGGGCCGTGTTCGTCGCGGAGGTCCCTGCGGCGGGCGGCAAGATTCTCTACTCCGGCGCGGTCGTGCCAACCGGAAACACGGTTTTCGCAACATACCCGGCGTCGTCCGGCATCGCGGTCGATCCCGGCGGGGAGGCGGTCCTCTGGTACAACAACGAGTCCGACGGCGGATTCATCGCCAAGATCAACGCCGGAGGCGCAGGCTTCGGCTTCTCTCCGATTTCCTTTCCGGCTTTGAACGCGATCACCGTCGATGCGGCGGGAGATACGTACCTTGCCAGCGGACTCACCATCGAGAAGCTCAATCCCGCAGGCTCGGCGGTTTGGACATTTGCGATGCCAGGGATCGTCGATTCATCTCCGAATTGCATCGCCCTCGACGCCAGCGGCAACGTGTGGGCCACCGGGACGACCTCCTCGACGACGTTCCCCAACGCCAACGGATGGACCACCGGTTCGGACTTCCTCATCGCCGTAAATTCCGCGGGCACGCAATTTACCTACTCCGCGCTCTATCCGACATACACCGTGCAGCAGGCGGTTTCGGTCGATCCTTCAGGTTTGGTCCACGTCGCCGGAAAGAACGCCTTCGTCGCCGCCATCGACCCCCAAGCTGCGCCCGCAAATAATATTTTCGCGTTCCAGAACGCCTTCGGGGGCAACGTCACTGCCCGCCTGCCGCCTGCGGAAGTGGTCGCGATTTACGGCCCCGGCATCGGCCCTACGACCGCCGTTTCGGCCACGCCGACGAACGGCTTCTATCCGACCACCCTTGGAGGCGTCGAGGTCAGCGTCAACGGCACCAACATTCCTCTGCTGTACGTCTCCGCCAATCAGATCAACGCGGTGTTTCCCATGGAAGTCCCCGCGAATTCAGCGGCAACGGTTCGCGTCACCAACGGAACGGCGGTCACTGCGAATTACCCGGCTCGCATTGTCGGTTCCGCGCCGCGGGCGTATCCGACCGTGATCAATCAGGACGGCACCATCAATTCGAATTCGAACCCCGCGCCGGCCGGCTCCATCGTGACGTTCTATGTCACAGGTTTTCAATTCAATTTTGCTCCGCTCGCCGACGGGCAAGTAGCCACCGTGGCCAATAACGATGCTTGCTTTGCTCTCGAATCGGCGGGATGCACGATCACCGCGGAGACGGTCGCTCTCTTCCAACTGGGGCCAGCCTCGCTCCCCACGACAGTCGTGTACGCGGGCGCAGCACCGGGGATGGTAGCGGGGGTGACGCAGTTTAATCTTCAGGTGGGAACGCCTCCAACGTTTCCGTTTAATGAATTTTTCCTGGCGTTGAACGGTTTATACATCGGAGCGGCGGTCACTGTCAGCCCTGATTGACCTGAGCAATCCGGCGTTCGCACTGTCGGTGCGGCTCCGGCCTTCCACTAGCGGTTGCGGATAGCGCAACATAAAGGACGCTATGTTGCTCCAGCTTCGCCTACCAGCTCATGCTTAACGTGGGCATCCCTGAAATCCGAACTTGCGCGGCGTTGCCTACCACAACACCCGCTCCAGCGCCTCGCAGAAGAAAAACTCGCCCCACATGACGGATTCATCGACGCCCAGTCCTTTGTGGACGTGGTAGACGCCGCCCTTGAGAATGCCTTCCCACTTGGGATCGGCCTTGGCCAGATGCTTGTCGCACAGCGAGCGCAGGATCTGCACGGCGGTAGACCAATAGAGATGGCCCTTCATCGAATCCGGCGCCAGGCGGCACAGGCGCAGCAATCCGGCGGCGGCGATGGCGGCAGCCGACGTATCGAGCAGGGTACGATTCTCCGCCGGAGCGTTGAAATCCCATGGCGGAATGCCGTCCGACGGGCAGTGCGTAATGTAGTAATCGCAGCAGCTCTGCGCAGTTTCAAGAAAGTGCGGATCGCGGCTGTATTCGTAGCACGTCGTGAAGCCGTACATCGCCCAGGCAAGGCCACGCGACCAGCAGGAATCGCCGCGATAGCCCTGATGCGTGGTCTGGCGCAGGAATTCGCCGGTGTCCGTATCGAAAATTCCTTCATGCGCCGTCGATCCATCGCCGCGCACCAGCACTCGCCGCGTGGTTAAGGAATGGCGCAACGCGACGTCGCGCAGACGGCGGTCTCCTGTTTCGCGGGCAGCATAAAAAATAATGCCGACGTTCATCATGATGTCGATGAACAGCGAATTATCCGCCACGAACGAGCGCAAATACTGCCCTTTTTCCTTGTACCGGAGCGCCAGCGTGCGGCCGGCCTCGATCAATACTTCGCGATGCGCCGGATCCTTCGACAGGCGGAACCAGCGGTAGTAGGTGGACAGGAACAGAAAGCCGAGGTCGTGCACGTCGCGGTCGTGTTTGCGCTCCTCGAGCGGCCTCGTATAGCGGATAGCCTGCTCCAGCCAGAACTGCGCGTCGGCCGAGTTGGCGGGCGAGTGTTTCTGAAAAATCCACATCATTCCCGGCAAAAAGCCGTCGCACCAATGGGTCCACGCGGGCCCCTCGTGCTTCCACTTTCCGTTCTGCGTGTACAGCGGATAGAACAGAGGATGCTTCTCGATCAATTTGCGGACCTGCTTTTGAGCAAAAGCAAAGGCCTGCTCGAATGTGTCTCCGGTTTCGTTTGAAAGATGGATCACTGGATTAGCTTCTTCTGTACATGATACAGCCCCGCGCCAGGTGCTGTTGGATGGGCGTTAAGGGAAAACGCACCGTTCGCTTTCCGCGGGCGGCGATGTGCGCGATGGCGCACGCTCTGCGCTCGGAGCCGGAGACCGCGTTTAGAAGAGTTTCGGAAACAGGAATCCGGTGAGGCGGCGATGCTCCTCGAATCCCGGACCGAACTGCGAAGCCAGCATGGACTCCTCGCGGCGAGCCTTCAACCAATAGCCGGCCACGATGAGGAAAAGACCCGCGATACCGCGCCAGCGATCCTCCGCCAAAACGCCGCCGAGCGCGGCAAGATCCAGGCCCGAGTAAATCGGATGGCGGAGCCGCGCGTAAGGGCCGGTGCGGATCAGTTCATGACCCTCCTTGAGCGTCACGCGCGCGCTCCAGTATTGGCCCAGGTGCCAGCGCGCCCAAACAGCCAGGCCGATGCCCAGCCACGTGAAGACGACTCCCGCCGCGCCGGCGGCGAAGCTTCGCGGGAAAATCTGCTGAAGGCCGGCGCCTCCCCAATCCGTGAAGAGCAGCACGAAGCCGAGGATCTCCATCGCCAGCACGCCGGAGCGCGACCAGAACGGCTCGCGCTCGACGGTGCGCCGGGTTTTCGCCGCACCCGCCAGCCAGTAAGCGCAGAACACGAACCAGGGGAACATGATGAGAGCACGCCAGACCGCCATGCGCGCATGTTAGCATCGAATCTCATGCCGGCAAAGATCACAATCAACAACAACGGTTCGATTCGAGTGGAAGGGGAGTTCACCATTCACGATGCGGAAGGCAAGGCCTTCGACTTGGCGGGTCGCTCCAGCATCGGGCTATGCCGCTGCGGACAGTCCCAAAACAAGCCTTTCTGCGACGGCTCGCATCGGACGTCGGGATTCGAGTCAGTTTGTCCGGCGAGGGAACTGCCGCCGCCGAAGCCGAAGGTGTAGGGCAGTAGCATCCCCAACCCAACAGAGCCGCGACCAGCGGGGGCGGTCAGCAGTATCCCCCTCCCTCCAGAGCAATAAGGAAAATCCTTGACCGCGCCTGAGGAGATAATCCGTCTCCTCGGACCACAAAGTTCCAAAGCAATATTTTCCTAAATTGGCACAACCATTTAGGGGTGTCGAGACCCTGTCACGGGTGACGTGTGTTCCCAAGGAGGAAATGAATGATCAAAATGAGATTTCTTGCTCCCATGCTGGCGCTTGCGGCATTCGGCCTGCCGGCGCGGGCGAGTGTGGTGGCGTATTGCGACGCCCAATGCGGAGCGAATACCATTGCAGCTTTCAATAGCCTGACGGGTGGGCTCGCCACGGCCACGCCGAGCACGTTCAGCTCGGGGAACATCTCACAGAACGGCTCGGGATTGTCCCAATACCTAGACCCAGCGACGGGACTGCTGTTCATAGACGAAAACTACAACTCGTTAAATCTGGTAGGAGTGGCGCTTGATCTTGGGGCGTGGTACGACAGTGCACAAATCGTAGTTCCAGTCGGGATCACGGCTGTTGTCGTGAACCTCAGTGCGGGCGGCTCCGGTCAAGCCTACACGATCAACGGGACCTCGATACTCTTTTCCGCCCCAACAATACAGGTCGGCTTTTACGACCCAACCGGGAACCTTGGGACATTGTCGTTCACGCACGGTTCAGGCGGCCCTCTTCAGTTCAACAGCTTCAGTGTCGCGGGCGGCTCAGATACCCCCGAGGTCGGCACGATGTTGCTCATCGGCTCCGGCCTCTTCGCGATGCGCTGGGTAGGACGATTCTCGCGGCGGTTCTTTCACTCCCCGCAGGCAGCGTAGGGCTTACTTCAGATTGGCGGCGGCCGCCCGGTCCAGAAACCAGGCGACGTCGCCGCCGTCGCGCTCCGAAAGCTGGCAGGGGAATCTCCTGGGATCGTGCGGGCCGTACAACACATCGGACAATGGCTGTGCCTTGTCGGCCCCGGCTACGAGCATCACGGTGTGCTTCGCGGCGAGCAGCACCGCCGGCAGCAGCGTGACGCGATGAGAGTTTAATTTCTCCACGTAAACCGCGGCCGTGAGGCCCGAACGGTCGTCGATGAGGGGCTCGCCCGGGAAAAGGCTGGCGGTATGCGCGTCCGGACCCATCCCGCGATGGATCACGTCAAATTGCGGGATGCCTTCGCCGAAGACCAGCCGCAGCTCATCGGAGTAGACCTCGGCCGCGTCCTCGGGATCGCGTTCAGTCTGCACGCGGTGGATGTTCGCTTCGGGAAATTTGGCTGGCGTAAGCCAGGCGTCATTGGCCAGTTTGAAATTACTTTGTGCGTCCGTCGGGAGGACGCAGCGCTCGTCCACCCAGAAGAGTTGAACGTGGCTCCAATCGAAGGGCGTCGCGGCGAAAATCTCGAACATCGCGCGTGGCGATGTTCCCCCGGAGATCGCCAGCGTGGACCGGGGCGACGCATGCAGAATCTCGAGAATCCTCGCGGCGCAAGCCTCGGCTGCGCGGCGGGCATCGGGAAAGATTCGAAGGTCGCTCATTCAGGTGCGTCTCCTCCCAGCAGAACCTTGTCAAACACGGGGTCGAGGCCGAGGATGGAAAGTTCCTCGCTCATGAGCGCCTCCTCGGACGAACGCAGAATGGTGGACTTGCGCATCTTCCCACCGCAGTACATCTCCATGGTGCCGGAGTCGGGGCGCTTCAGGACGACTTCATGATCTCCCTTCAGGATGACAGCGCGAATGCTGCGCGGCCCTTCAGAGCCCCGTTTCAACGCAACGGGAACCCCGCGGAGCGCCCGTTCCATCCACGTGGAAAAGTAAATTGCGCTGGGCGACGGCACGTCGCCGGCGTAGATCACCTCCACTGCCTGGATCCCGGCGGCAGAGCCGGCATCGAACAAACTGGCGACGAATTCGCGCAACCCGGTCAGTTTCGTCCAGGAAAGATCGGCCACCAGGCGGCCCTGTTGGCGCAGCTCTCGAACCGCCTCGACAGCAGCGTACGGATCCGCAGCCGTGTAGCTATCGACGATGATTTTCTGAACCAGAGAGTACAGCGGCTTGAAGGCGTCATCTTCGAACACCCGGGGGCCGCGGCACCAGAGCACCGCGGGAAGATCGGGGGCGAGCAACGGCAGAAGCAGTTGCGCCGCGTGCGGCAGTTCTTCATCGCCGACGGCGATCTCAACGCCTTCCGCGCAAATCTGTTGATGCTTCCCGAAGGGCATCCAACATTGGGAAAAGACGTTGGCTTCCAGCCCGGGTTGGTCGCGGAAGCGCAGCACGATGGCGCGCGCTGGATGGTTATGCATCAGCACGCCGAGCGTGTGGCGGAGATCCTGAGGATCGGAGCCGGCTTCGGCCGCCACCACGAGCGTCATGCCGCAGGCCCTGAGGACGCCGCCCGCCACGTCTGTTTCGCGCCCCAGATCGATCCACAAGTTGCGGAGGTCTTTCAGGATTTTCTCGGGCTCCAACGTGGCGGTCATTTATGCATTCCTCCACTTGTGGCAGTTGCGCGCCAGCATTGCGTCGCTTTCGGGAGGTCCCCAGGTGCCTTGCTCGTAGTTCGGAAACTCGAAGGAGCGTTCCGCCCAGTTGTCCAGGATTGGCGTGACCACCTTCCAACTGGCCTCCACCATGTCTTGACGCGTGTACAGTGTCGCGTCGCCCGTCATAGCGTCCATCAGTAGCGTCTCATAGGCCGAAGGTGACCGTTCGCCGAAGCTCGTTCCATAGTTGAAGTCCATCGAAACCGGCCGCAGGCGCATGCCAGCGCCCGGATATTTCGAAAGGAACCGCAAGGAAATGCCCTCCTCCGGCTGAATGCGCAGGATCAGCAGATTGGGGCGCGGCGGGCGCCCGTCCTCGGAATTAAACAAGGCATGCGGCGCGCTATTGAACTGAATCGCGATGTCCGTCGAGCGCTTGGGCATCTTCTTTCCGCTGCGGATATAGAACGGCACGCCCGCCCAACGCCAGTTATCGACGAAAAACGTGGCCGCGGCGAAGGTGTTCGTCTGCGACTCGGGATCGACGCCCTTTTCCTCGCGAAAGCCGCGGTATTGCCCGGCGACGGCGTGGAAGCTCACTTCATCGGGCTTCATGATTTTCACCGACCGCAGCAGCTTGGCTCGCTCATCGCGCATGGAATCGGAATCGAACAGCGCGGGAGGCTCCATGGCAACGGTGGCCATCACCTGCAGCAGGTGATTCTGAATCATGTCGCGGAGCGCGCCTGCTTCCTGGTAATACGCGCCGCGGCCTTCCACGCCGATCGATTCGGCCGCCGTGATCTGCACATAGTTCACGTAGCGGCGGTTCCAAAGAGGCTCGAAAATCCCGTTGCCAAAGCGAAATGCCGTGATGTTCTGCACCGTTTCCTTGCCCAGGTAGTGATCGATGCGGTACACTTCGTGCTCCGGAAACACGCTGTGCACCCGGGCATTCAGCGCGCGGGCGCTCTCGAGGTCGTGGCCGAACGGCTTTTCGATCACCACGCGGTGCCAGCCGTGCTCATCGCCCCGCCCGAGGCCGGCCGCGCCCAGAGCCTCGACTACTGGCCCGTAATAGCTCGGCTGCGTGGACAGATAATATAGCACGTTGGGCCGCTTCAACTCATCGAGCTTGGCCTTGAGATCGGCGTACAGCTTGGCGTCGTTCAGATCGCCGGCGACGTAATGGATGTTCGGCGCGAAGGTGTTCCACAGATCCTCGTCGAAGGGAGAATCCTCCAGAAACTCTTGCACCGAATCGCGCATTTTCTCGCGAAACGCGTCATCGGTCATCGGCGTGCGCGAATTGCCAACGATGGCGAAAGAGTCGGGCAGGCGCCGCTCATACGCGAGCCGGTAGAGAGCCGGCAGCAGCTTTCTCTTGGTGAGGTCGCCATTGGCCCCGAAGATGACGAGAGCGCATTCGGGCACTCGCCGATCGAAACGAAGAGGGTCTGCGAATGGATTACTGGAGGCCACTGGGTTCAACATAGCATGCTAAGATCGGTTTGAATTTTATGACCAAGAACGTCCTGGCCGTGATTGAGGACCTGTTTTTCACCGTAAAAATTAACGAAGCCGCCAAGCAGGCCGGTCTGAGCGCGCAGTTCGTGCGCAGTGAGATAGATGCGCTCGATCGGGCGAAGTTGCAGCCTTCGGTGATTGTCATCGATTTGAATTGTGCGTCGATCGATCCTTTGAAGCTGATCGCGGAGTTGAAGGCGTCGCCGGACACGAAGAGAATCAGCCTGCTCGGATTCATTTCGCATGTGCAAGGCGAATTGAAGCAGGAGGCTCAGCAAGCCGGCTGCGACATGGTGCTGGCGCGGTCGGCTTTTTCGCGAAATATGTTGCAGATTTTCAAGCGGTACGCGGGGAGCTAACCTACTTCTGACGGCTTACTCTCAGATCCATAAACTTTCGGGGAGGGTCGGCACCCACCGCGATTTGGTGGAGTTCTATCCAATCGCCATGATCGTCGATGCGCATTACGGCACTGGTCCGATATTGGCCGGCGGCAAATCCCCACGTGATCCCTTTGTCGATCAGTTTCACCTCGGTTTCCATGAAACGTCCGTCATTGAACGCACGCATGCGGTAACTTCCCGTCTCGTCGTCGTAGGAAATGATCCCGAGAGCCTGGAGCGGTGTTTTGCCGTCCTTCGTGCGCCCTGTTCCTTCGATCACCAGAACCAACCCGTCGAGCTTGTAGTGTGCATCTTCGGTTTGCTCCAGCACGACTGGTTCTCCCGGTCCACGCTGGATATGAGCCTCGCCCTTCCATTTTCCAACTAGAAAATCGAGCTTCTTCATCGCGGTACGTTGCTTTTCAAGATCGGGCGTGCGGACTTGCTGTCCAGCGCACACAACAGCGAAAAAGACTAAGGCAGGATGTTTCACTTCACCGCAACCGAGATGCCGCTCTGGCTTGCCAGGTTCCCCACCATTACCACCAGCGGCTGTGCCCCAGTGAGGCCGCTCGGGACCGTCAGGTTTACTTGCATCACTCCATCCACCAGCCCGGGAGCCAAACCGGCGTATCCGACCGCGGCCGGAGCGCCGCCGATGGTCGCCTTCACCGGCAGGGTTTGCAGCGCAGTGCCGGAAGCCGGCGCCCCGTCATTGGCCCCGCCCTGCACCGTGCCTCCACCCGTAGCGAACACCACCACGACGCCTCCCCCGGCTACCGGATTCGACGCAGAATTGAGCGTGTAGTCCAGGTTCAGGATCGCGCCCGGCCCGGTGCCGCTCGCGTCGGCCGAGAAAATCCCCGGCGCCGCCGTAACCACGGGCACCGTCACGCTATTCGACATCACGCCGTAATAGGAATACTGCACAACGGTCTGCTGCTTTCCGGATACCTCGTACGGAACAACCACGCTGACCTGCCCGGCAAGCGCGTAAATCACAGGCGCGGCCACGCTGTCGAAGAACACCTGCGTCCCCGAAAGGTTCGACGACACATTGCCGTTGGAATCGAGCTGCGTGCCGGCCAGCGTTCCCGGGCCGTAATTGGACTGAAAAATGGTGACGAGTTCGCCGGGCGCGACGCCCCCTCCGGCACAGCTGGCCGCATTCACAATGTTAGCCGCGTTCAGCACGGGAGGCACAGTTTGCATCGCGTTGATTATCGACGCCACCGCCGGCTTCGCCTGGTAGTTTGCATCGAACGGCAGCGCCGCGCCGTAGCCGGGGTACGAACTCGGAATCCAGGAATGCTTGTCGGTGAATCCCCACGTCTGAAACGCCGTGCAACCGGGATTCTGCAGGCAGACAGTGAGAATGCGCTGATAGGTCGCGGCCTGCGCCTGAAGATCGGACGCACTGGCGTTGCCGCCCGAATCCACGGGGACGCGGACGTCCATTTCCGTAATGTGGACCTGCAGGCCCAGTGCGGTGATCTGTTGGATGTTCTGCGCCAGACCCGCGCTGGAAGGGTAGCCCGAAGTGGTAATGTGCATCTGGATGCCGACGCCGTGAATCGGCACACCGCGGGAGACGAAATCCTTGAGCATAACCATCATCGCGTTGAACTTCGCGCCCGGCGCCTCGATGTTGTACTCGTTATAAAACAGCAGCGCGTTGGGATCCGCCGCGTGAGCCCAGCGAAACACCTGCTCGACATAACCTGTGCCGGCCGGCCCGATGCCGGGCTGGTTGTACCAGATAGAGTCTTTTAGCACCGTACCCGATCCGGTCTGCGAATCGCTGATCGCTTCATTCACCACATCCCAGGCAAATACCTTTCCACGATAATGCGTCACTACCGTTGTGATGTGATTCTGCAACTGGGTGGACATCTGCGCCGGAGTCGCCGTGGTCGCGTAGTTGACGATCCACGTTGGGTTGTAGCTCCACCAACAAAGATTGTGGCCGCGCGTCACCATGTTGTGCGCCTGCGCGAAGGCCAGCAGTTCGTCGCCCGGTGCAAAATTATAGGTGTTCTGCTGCGGGTGGATGGACGCCCACTTCATCGCGTTTTCCGCTTCCAGCATGTTGTACTGGGTCGCCAGCGTCGACGCATAGGAAGCGTCTCTTGCCAGCGGATCGGAAGATTCATCGGAGCCATCCGCAGCCGCGCCCATCAGCAAGGCGCGCTGGGCGCCCGCCTGACCAAGCGTCTGAGCGGAAACTTGAGTGCAGAAGATAAGGAAGACGAAACAGCGCCACATGCCGGCATTTTATATCAAAGGCGAGGGTGCTGCCCCTGGCGTTACGGCTGTGGGAAAACGCGGGCGTTGACCGCTCCCGATGGTCGCGGCTCTCTTTATCTCCATGAATAACCGGCGCTCGAAAAAGAGCCGCGACTAACAGGAGCGGTCACGGCTGAACTCTTCACACAGACTCGTCAAGGGGATAAATCACCGACCCGGGAACAGAGTACGCCCATCGGCCCCTCCCCAGCCGCAGGCCAGCCCCGCCGCGCGATAGGAGCTTGGATATCGCTCCTATTTCCCCTCCTTCCTCGCCCTCTCCACCTCCGCCATCAATTGCCTGGCGATCTTATCCGCCACATCCGCACTCGCGCCGTGGAATTTGCCGCCCTTGCTTTCCTGTGTGGTCGACCACAGCACGTCGCCTTCTTTACTTACCAGCCGCACGGTGGCCAATGCCTCGTGCCTGCGCTCCTTGATGTTGGTCGATTCCTCGCCGCCGATTCCGCTGCCTATCGACCGCGCGCTGCGCGAACTCGTCCCGCCACCCGCGCCATTGTAGCGCGAATCGGTGCTGTTGCCATCGGAATTACTCGCATTGCCGTGCATGTTGACACTCTCGGAGGACTGGAACTGGTCGGTATAAATCAAATCCTCAGCCGAGCCGCGAATGAACGCGTCGGCCCGCTCCTGGTTCTCCGTGACCACGAAGAGCTTGGTATTCTCGAGCGCCGTGATGATCAGGTCGCGCATCTGCGCTGCCGTTTCCCCGCCCGACAGCCTGTCCACGAACACGCGCTTGATCTTCGGGATCTGCGCCGCGAAGTCGGGCTTGCCGGGATCGTCGCCGAACAGCAGCATCAGAAACAGAAGGTTCATCCGCGCCCCGCCTTTCGCGCCTCTTCGTCCTGAAATTGCACTTTTTGCCCCGTCCGAGCTTCCAGACTGGCCAGCATCGCCCGGATGTCGTTTTTGTCCACGCGAAATACCAGCGCCTGCTGTTTTCCATCGTCGTCCTCATAGCCGACGGTCAAGAAATGCTTCCGTTTTTTCACCAATAAGAACGCGGGTGAAATGACGATGGCCAGATCCAGCCGCCTGCTCACGGTCTGCCCGTACTCCAGCAGATTGATCTTGATATAGGCCACGCGCAGGTTCGATTTCTTCGAATAAAAAGCGAAATACTGCGCGTCGTTCACTGCCATCGCACCTGATGTTCCCACCGCGATCTGCGACGCCGTTCCGCCGATATACTCGGCGTGGCCCTGGGCGAGGACCAATCCCGAAACCCACACCATGAGCCCCAGCAACCGTTTTGGCACATTATCTAGTCGCTCGAGCGTCGGAGATTTCTCAACTTGCTATCCTGAAATTTCATGTTCCAGGAAGTCGTCGAGGCCCAAGGCCACCTGATCGATTCGCACCTGATGGAGCGCATCTTCGACTCGGTGGTCGAATATAACGGCAAATTCGAGGTCGAGGAATTTCGGGTCGGCAAGACCAACGCCGAACCCTCGCGCCTGCGAATGAAGGTCGTCACCGAGCAGCACGGCGATATGGAGCAGTTGCTCTCCACGCTGATCGCCCTAGGCTGCACGCCAGTGGATACGCGAGACGCGGCGCTCGAAAAAGTCGAAAAGGACCGCTGTGCCCCGCCGGATTTTTACTCCACCACCAACCATAAGACGCAGATCCGGTATGGCAACGAATGGATCGACGTCGGCAACCAGCGCATGGACGCGATGATCGTGGTGAAGAATGGCCAAGCCGCCTGCCGCCGCCTGCGCGACCTGAAAGCCGGAGACATGGTGGTCACCGGCATGCGCGGCATCCGCGTGCTGCCTGAATCGAAGGAGCGCGACCGCCTGGCGTTCGCCTTCATGAGCAACGGGATTTCCTCCGAGCGCCAGCTCGATACCGCCGTGCGGCAGTGCGTCGCACTGATGGAGCAGACGCGCGTCGCCGGGCAGAAGATCATCGTCGTGGCGGGGCCGGTGGTGATCCACACCGGAGGCGGACCGGCGTTGGCTACCCTGATTCGCGATGGCTGGGTGCAGGCGCTGCTGGCCGGCAACGCGTTGGGCGTGCATGATATCGAGGCGGCCCTGCTCGGCACCTCGCTCGGGGTGCGCCAAACCGACGGCCGCCAAGAGGAGCACGGCCACCGGAACCACATGCGCGCCATCAACGCGATTTATCACGCGGGAAGCATCGCCAAGGCGGTGGATTCCGGAAAACTTACGCGCGGCGTCATGTATGAATGCGTGCGCGCCGGGGTCCCGTTCGTCCTGGCCGGCAGTCTGCGCGACGACGGGCCCTTGCCCGACACCATCACCGACATGAATCAGGCCCAGGACGCCTATGCCGAACAGCTAAAAGGCGCGGGCCTGGTGCTATGCCTCGGCTCGATGCTGCACTCCATCGCCACCGGAAACATGTTGCCCAGCTGGGTGAAGATCGTCTGCGTCGACATCAATCCGGCCGTCGCCACAAAGGTGAGCGATCGCGGCACCGGTCAGGCGGTCGGCATCGTCACCGACGTCGGCCAGTTCCTCGGGCTGTTACAGAACGCCCTTCAGGAGCAGCGATGAGACGCCAGTACACGGATCAGCACGCCTCCTCCGGCGTGCATGCCGATCTGCCGGAGATCGAGACCTGGCCGAATCAATACCGCACCGGCTATCAGATCGAAATCACCATGCCGGAGTTCACCTCCGTGTGCCCGAAAACAGGCCTTCCCGACCACGGCACGTTGACGCTGCGCTATGTGCCGGACAGGCTTTGCCTGGAGCTAAAGTCTCTCAAAATGTATACGCTCGCCTATCGCAACCTGGGAATTTTTCAGGAAAACGTGGTGAACCGGATGCTCGCCGACGTGGTGAAAGCGGCCAAGCCTCAATCCGCCGAAATTACCGGAGATTTCACGCCGCGCGGAGGCGTCTACACCAAGATCACGGCGAGTTGGAAGCGCAAAAATGGCCGCTGATGTACCAGACGACGAATTGACAGCGGCCATTCAGGCCGTCCGCGACCGCGTGCGGGCGCGCCACCCGCAAAACGGTTTGGGGCTGGAAGGCGTCGCCGCGGCTAATCTCTTGCCCCTGGTGCAGGCGCGCGACGCCGCGGAAGCCAAGGTCGCGGCGATCGGCACGGTGAATCCCCGCCCGCCGGGCCTGAAAAACAACATCGCGCAGTGGATCAAGCGCAAGATCGCGCGCGCGCTCGACTGGCACGTTCGGGAGCAGGTGGAATTCAACCGCGCCGCGACGCGCTGCGTGCAGTCGACTCTCGAAGCGCTTTCCGAGACGAATCGCGCGTTAGCGGCCCTGGCCGCGCACAATCGGACGCTGCGGGAGGACATGGCCACGCTGGACCGTGCCCATCGCGAGGAGATGGCTGCCCTGTATCGCGAGGCGCAGGAGCTGAAGGACATCCGCATACACTGGGCGGAATGGCGCGCAGGCTTCGAAGAGCGCCGCGCGCAAAACGAAATCCACCTGCTGCGCACCGTTTCAGAACTGCAGGGCGCCTTCCAGCATCGCGTGACTTTGCAGGAACAGAACTTTCGCGAAACCGCCCGCCAGCAGCATCGTGAATTCAACGAAGCGCTGGACCGCGCGGCGACCGATATTCAAAAGCGCCTCTGGGCCGACCTCGAAGAGATCCGCGCCCAGTACGAAAAGCTGATTCACAACGAATTGAAGGTGATCCGGCAGAAGGCGGTGGCAAGCCCCGTCGCAGGTCCGGCGGGCGCGGCCGCAACCGAGCCTGCCGTTGCGCCGATCCACATCGACTGGCTGCGCTTCGCCGAGAATTTCCGCGGACCTGAAGAGAAAATCCGGGAGCGCCAGCGTCATTATGTGCTCCGCTTCGCCGGTTCAGCTCCCGTGCTCGATCTCGGTTGCGGTCGCGGCGAGTTTCTGGAAGCCGCGCGCGACGCCGGCCTCGCGGCCTCGGGTATCGATCTGAGCGACGAATGCGTCGCGCTCTGTCGCGCCAAGGGCCTGCATGCCGAAAAGGCCGATCTGTTCGGCTACCTCGACGCGCAGGCCGACCAGTCGCTCGGCGGAATTTACTGCTCGCAAGTGGTCGAACACATCGACCCGCATCGCCTCCCCGATCTCATCGCGCTGATGGCGAAAAAAATGCGCCCGGGGGCGCTGGCCATCATCGAAACGCCAAATCCGGAGTGCCTCGCGATCTTCGCCACGCACTTCTTCCTCGATCCAACGCACACGCGTCCGGTGCCTCCCGCGCTGCTGGGATTTTATATGGAAGACGCGGGTTTCGGGCGTTTGGAAATCGAGCGAATTTCTCCCGCAGTGGAGTCCATGCCTGTGCTGGCGGAGTTGCCCAAGGCCGTGCGCGAAAAATTTTTCGGCGGCCTTGACTACGTCATTTACGGTCGAAAACTGTAGCGTGTGGTACAGATTTGCAATCTGCGGCCGGTTTTCGAGCGGCTCCGTGCACAGACCGCAAAATTGGCGCCCAGCCAAGAAGCGCCCACAAGATAACCGGATGTTAGATGCTAACACAATTTTATCGTCTAATAAAAAGAGAGGCGAGAACCCAGCCCGCGTCAAGGAGTGACTGTGAAAACGCGAACCGTTCCGCCCTTGTCATAAGGCCATTTGATCAACCCCCCGGTGGAAGGCGTGATCAAGAACCGGCCATCTGGGCTAAATGCAACGGAACCGCATCCAAGGTCTGACACTTTTTGCCGGTCGATTATCTTTCCGCGAGGAACTTCCACGAGCCAAGCGGTTCCGGTGCCGTAAACGCCGACCGCGACGAAGCGCCCATCAGGGCTGAACTCGGGCCTGGATACGTCGCCGCCTCCGATGTCGATCGAGGCGACCCTTGAGTGACCGATTGCGTCCCATAACTGCAAGCCGCCTGCATCAGTGCCCGCCGCCAGCAAGTTGCCGTCTGGGCTGAAGGATAAGCCTCCTACATAACGACCGACGCCGATGATCGCGGCAAGCTTTTTGCCAGTAAGCATATTCCACAGTATGATGGCGTCCCAGTAGCCCGCCGCTAGAGTCGATCCGTCGGGACCGATGGCAATTGAGATTGGAGCGTAACGTCCAAATTCACTCACTTGTTTTCCAGTCGCAAGTTCCACGACATGAATTTTGTAGGAATCCTTCTTCCCGCTTCGACTGCGTATCGACTCAGCGACATAGCGGCTGTCCCGGCTAAAAGCGTGGACCGCGTACGCATCCTTTCCCAGTGAGATGAGCGGCTTTCCGGTTTCCAATTCCGCGACGCCCTGATCGGTGGCGTAGTATTTCCAATCGCGCGAAATGTCCCTTGGCTTTGCGTGGAGCCGCTTGATCAGTTGCCCATCGCCGAAGTTCCACAGTGTCAACTCGCCTGTAACGTCGTCCGTGTCTGCGGGACCGTCCGACGCCACCATTGTTCCGTCGGCGCTGAAAGCAACAAAACTCATCCAGCCCTGGTAGTTGCCCGTCCGCCAGCCGACACCGATCTCCTTGTCGAATTTCAGCACGTGGCTCTGCGCGAGACCCGGCACAACTCGTAGGAACATGCCCAGCAGGAGAAGCCGGACATATGGCGAATTTGGCATAGTAGCTAGGCGGGCACAACCCTCGGCCCTCACAGGCGACTATAACTCGCTTTTGGGTGTTCCACCACGATGCGACGTGTAAAGGTGACGGCGCTCAAGCTTCCGATAATCCAGTAGTTATGTCGACTCGGCGAAAGGCCGACCATTTTGCGCCGTCGTCCCGCCAAAATCGCGAACTCAATTTCGCACCATTTCAACCACATCGCGACTTCACGCGAACCCAGCCGCACAACCACACCCTACCTTGCAATCGAGGAGTTCAGTGCTCTTCCAACGGAGAGCTGAATCGACCACGAGGGGCTGCCTAGGGAACTGCTCTGAGGGTCTGCGCGCGTTGGACGTCACGTCGGACAATACCGGCCCCTCGCCGCTGCGGGCTGAAGAAACGGACTTCTGTGTCACCGGAAACAAGACTAATGGCTAAAGGACCGGCTCGATAAATTAGTTGAAAATCTGGCGGAAGACTCGTCCGACAGCCGAAACCGCCTGTCCTACGTTTGCGGTGTTGGCAGGCGGTTCCGCCTGCCAATTGGAGCGCACAACGACTCTTTGCGCAGCCTGACGTAGCGCCGCGTCATTATAGACTAACCGCAGGAGGCGTCTCGCCGTTAAATGAATATGCGACTAGCACATCTGCTCTTCCTCGGCGCTTGGGCCGTCCGCGGGCAAGACCCCAAACTTAGCGGCCCTTCCGAGGCGACTCCTCCCGTGAGCGAAGCCGACATCAAGATCGTCCAGCGCGCTCGCCAAATTCTGAGTTCGCAGGCCAAGTGGAACCGCGCGGACAACAGGAAATGCCCCGCGACGCAGACCACCTATAGCCTCTACTGTGCGCTGGAGAAGGCGACCGAAGAAGTCTCCAAGACGTTTGAGCACAGAGGCGCGGCGATGCAGCAGGCTCGTTTCGTGATCGACGAGGAACTCGCCAAGGGCAACCACTACGAGCATCGGCTGATGAATTACAACAACGACCCCAGGACAACGTTCGCCGACGTGCAGAAGTTCTTCACGCTGCTCGAAGAGCGAATCCGGAAGCGGTTGGCCGAGCAGAGAAAGTAACCGCTATATCAGGTGGAGTAAATCGAAGTTCCACCGGGCTTTGCGATGCTGTTCCCACAACGCGAGAGCCTGTAACGCAAACGCCGTCGATACTGGGTTCATATAGGGCATCATTTCCCCGCCTTTGCGTCCGAACCAGAATCCTCCATCGAGTCTCGAATCCTCTGACTGCGCCTGATACCACGCCACGCGCGAAGCTTCCTCTGCGGCGGCGGCTTCGTCCAAAGCAACGAAGCCCGAGTGATGCGCGATCAGCCTCACTCGCAACAGTTGCGCGCACACATCGGACCGTTCGAACGTGGGCGAAATTTCGCGCAGCATCGAGCCTACTCGCGCGATTCCTTCTTTGAGGACGTCCGCGCACTGCGGACGGTAGAGGAGCGCCTCCATAAAATAACAATACGGATGCAGGCGATCCATCACGCGCTGCGGATCGGAGTCGCCCGGCAAGAAGGACTCGTACGTCGCAAGCGCGGCATTCAACGCCGCGTCGAACATGCGCGCCGCGTGCTCATCGCCGACCCCCAGCCACGCTAATGCCGACTTCAACTGATAACAGCCCGGACTGCGCGACCACTGTTTCTCATACGGCAAAGGCTGCTTGTCGGGCAGAGAAATGATGGGATGGAACACGCCGTCGCCCAAGAAATCAAATGCGAGCGATAAAGCCGCATCCTGCGCGCGCCCGCGAAACTCCTCCGCCCCGGTCGAAAGCAGCCCTCGCGCGATGATCCCAACGTCGAAAAAGTACGCCAGGTCCGAGCCGACCTCAAACGGAAACGTGTGTGACGAGGCATCCCACGCCTTGTGTGCCAGAAACCGCGCGGATTCCACCGCCGCCGTCCGATACTCATCGTCGCCGGTGAGCGAATGCAGATACGAAAGCGTGCTCACCGCGTAGCCCGTGATTTCGGTCGACACGGGAACGTTCTTGCCCAGGTCCGAGCGGTAATAACGCGCCACCCCGCCGTTCGCCTCTCGGATGCCGGAGTGGAGAAACCAGCGCCCGGCTGCGTCGGTAGCGTTCACTTCAGAACCTTCAGAAATTTTGTGCGCAAAGCCTCGGCTGTCTTCGCATCAGGGGCCACCACCAGGATCGTATCGTCGCCGGCGATGGTTCCGGTCACCTCCGGCCACTCGGCCTGATCCAGCGCCACCGCCACGGAATTCGCGTGCCCCGCGAGCGTTCGCAGCACCAGAAGATTCTGCGCTACGCGAACATCCTTCACGAATTCGCGCGCCAGCGTGATTACGTCCGGGCCCGCGGTTGGCGCTTCCGTTGCGGCACGCGCGTAGCCGCTTGCCGTCTTCACCAGGCCAAGTTCGCGAATATCGCGCGACAAAGTCACCTGCGTCGCCGGAATGCCGATCGCGCGCAGAGCCCTCGCCAGATCCTCCTGGGTGTGCGGATGCTGCGTGCGGATCAGTTTCAGAATCTGCCCCTGGCGGTAGCTCTTGTTCATTTGCTCATCTCCGCCAAACGAGCCTCGGCTGCTTGCAATGCCATGGCGACGGCCTTCGGCCCCGTACCTCCCGGCAATTCGCGTGTCTCGATTCCCTTGGCCGGCTTCACATAAAGAGCCATCTCCTCCGTAAACGCCGGATCGAATTTCTGGAGCGCTTCCGCTGTCCAATCGGCAGGCTTTTTTCCATCGCGTACGCTTTCGAGCACCAGCCTGCCGACGATCTTGTGCGCCTGATGAAACGGCACGCCGCTGCGCGCCAGTCCGTCGGCCAGATCCGTGGCCACTGCCCAGCTTTCCTCCACCGCAGCCGCCGGAGCGGCCGGTTTCAGCTTCGTCGTCTCCACCACCACGCGAGCCATTTCCAGCGATCCGCGCAGCTGGTCCGCCGCGTCGAAAATCCGAGGTTTATCTTCCTGCATGTCGCGGTTATAGGTCATTGGCAGGCCCTTCATCGTCAGGTACATCGCCGAATAATCGCCGAACACGCCGCCGCACTTGCCCCGAATCAGCTCCAGCGAATCGGGATTCTTCTTCTGCGGCATCATGCTGGACCCGCTGGTGACCCCATCGCCCAGTTCCAGCCAGCCGTACTCCTCGCCCGAATAAAGAACCCAGTCCTCGGCCAGACGGCTGAGGTGCAGCATCGTCATGTTGGCAGCATGCAGAAAATCCAGCGCGAAATCACGGTCGCCCGAAACATCCATCGAATTGCGCGTAATGGCCGCGAACCCCAACTCTTTCGCGATCGCCCCGCGGTCAAACGGAAATCCGCTGCCCGCCATCGCGCCGCTTCCTAAAGGCATCACATCGACGCGAGCGCGCGCCTCCTTGAAGCGCTCCACATCGCGAGCGAACATCTCAAAATACGCCAATAAATAATGGGGCCACAGCACCGGTTGCGCGCGGCGCGTATGCGTGTAACCGGCGACGATCGCGTGCGGATCGCGCTTGGCCATCGCGAGCAGCGCGGCCATCAGCGCCAGCAGTTCCTTCAAGCTCGCGTCGATCTCTTCCCGCAGCCACAGGCGAATGTCGAGCGACACCTGATCGTTACGGCTCCGTCCGGTATGGATTTTATCCGCCAGCGCGCCCGCGCGCTCCTTCAGCTTGCGGATGACGAGCGTATGCACATCCTCATCAGCCGCACCGTGCCAGAACTCCGGTGTCTGCGCGTCTTTTTGCACGGCAAGGAACGCGGCCTTTAATTCGTCGCGTTCCTTGGCCGTCAGAATCCCCACGCGTTCCAGCGCG